>Ga0222707_1000063_pt1 | contig 53745 bp, 50 predicted proteins | sample AntAcemetage1574_FD_179831 | JGI IMG/M metagenome (GOLD analysis project Ga0222707, IMG submission 179831) | Saline water microbial communities from Ace Lake, Antarctica - #1574 | ecosystem: Environmental > Aquatic > Non-marine Saline and Alkaline > Saline | place: Antarctica: Ace Lake...
TGCCGAGGCGCAGCGCCGCTACTTCGAGTCGGTCGCGCCCTACGCCCGTCGGCTGATCGAGCAGGTCGGCGCGCCCGACATTGACTCGCTCGACGGGCTGCCTCCGGCCGTCGCCCTCAAGCAGGCCCGGGGTGGAACAAGTTCACGGTCGTCGCTGGGCACCATCAGCTCCCTTTCCGACGTGCTGCGGCTGCTATTCAGCCGGGCCGGAAGCTACCCGGTTGGGGTCGCCCACTTGCCGGCGGCCGCCTTCTCGCCCAACACGGTCGCGGGCGCTTGCCCAACCTGCCACGGTCTCGGCGTTGGGCGCAGCACCACAGAAAAGCTCCTCGTTCCCGATCCGACCCTCTCCATCAACGATGGCGCGATTGCGGTGTGGGCGAACCGGGGCTGGCAGGGCGTCAACTTCAAGCGCATCGCGGGTGAGCTCGGCTACGACACCAACCTGCCGTTCCAACAGTTCTCTCAAAAGGATCGCGACTGGCTGCTCTTCAGTGACGAACAGCCGACGGTACTCGTCGGCGTACGTGAGGGCGGGAACGATCGGCCGTACAACGGCACCTGGTATTCCGCTCGCAGTTACCTCATGCGCAACTACGCGAAAACCGAGTCGGAGTCGCAACGCCGGCGGCTCGAGCCGTACATCGTGGTCGGCCGCTGCTCCGCCTGTCACGGAAAGCGGCTCGGCCCAGCAGCCCTCAAAGTCACCTTCGGCGGATTCGATATCTCCGAACTGGTCCGCATGCCGCTCTCCGAGCTGTGCGGAGTGCTCGATGCGGGTCTGGATGCGCAGTCGCGCGGCGTCGACGAACACGGCGCGCCCGCCGCATCCGCCGCCCGCGCGCTTGTCAAAGATGTCGGCGTGCGGGTCGAGGCGATCGTGCGCCTTGGCCTCGGTTACCTCTCAATGGACCGGTCAAGCGTTGACCTGTCGCCGGGTGAACTGCAGCGCATTCGCCTTGCCAGCCAACTGCGGTCGGGGCTCTTCGGGGTGCTCTACGTGATGGATGAACCGTCGGCCGGCCTGCACCCGGCCGACGCTACGGCGCTCTATAAGGCCCTGCAGCGGCTCATTTCCGCCGGCAACTCCCTCTTCGTGGTCGAGCACGACCTTGACATTGCCCGCCGTGCAGACTGGCTCATCGACGTCGGCCCACGGGCTGGCACCGAGGGTGGGCGCGTGGTGCACAGCGGACCGCCGCACGCCCTCGAGCACGTGTCCGACTCGGTCACGGCTGGGTTCATGTTCCCCGCTGAACCTCCCCATTTGCACGAGGTGCGCGAGGCTCAGTCGTGGCGGCACTTCGCAGCCCTCACCCGCAACAACCTGCAGAACATATCGGTCGACATTCCCATGGGGGTCATGACGACCATCACGGGGGTTTCCGGCTCGGGGAAGTCGTCACTGCTGGCCGAGATCATCGAGCGCGTCGATGCAGAGAACGCCCTCGAGAACACTCCCCAGCGCATCATCTCGATCGACCAAAAGCCGATCGGACGTTCGCCGCGGTCAAATCTTGCAACCTACACCGGGCTCTTCGACACTGTGCGCCAGCTGTTCGCAAAAACCACTGATGCGCAGCAACGCGGTTTCACCGCCAGCCGGTTCTCGTTCAACGTTGACGGAGGCCGCTGCCCCACCTGCATGGGCGAAGGGTTCATCAGCATCGAGCTCGTCTTCATGCCCGACAACTATTCGCCCTGCCCGACCTGCGACGGATCCCGCTACAACCCAGAGACCCTTGAGGTGCAATTCGAGGGGGTGACCATTGCCGAAGTGCTGGGCATGACCGTTGAGGATGCGCAGAACTTCTTTGCGAGCGTCCCTCCTGTGCGCCGCGCCCTCGACGCCCTCACCGACGTCGGTCTCGAGTACTTGACCCTCGGCCAGCCGGCCACCGAGCTCTCCGGAGGTGAGGCGCAACGGATCAAACTCGCCACCGAACTGCAGCGGCCGAGCCGCACCGGCACGATCTTCGTCCTCGACGAGCCGACCGGTGGGCTGCATCCGGCCAACGTGCAGTACCTAGTCGAAGTGTTCGAGACGCTCACGGCGACCGGTAACACTGTCATCGCGGTCGAGCACAACATGCACGTCGTCGCGGCCTCCGACTGGGTCATCGAGCTCGGGCCGGCCGGCGGCGACCGCGGGGGCACCGTAGTCGCCGCAACCACCCCCGCCGACCTGCTGCGGCATCCGGACAGCGTGACCGCGCCCTATCTCGCGCGGGCCATGGGCTGAAAGCGGCGACAGGTTCTGTTCGACGTCTTCGACCTGAACTACGTCGCCAATTAGTCCTCCAGTCGCATTCGATAGTGGAGCGCGCCTACCTCACCCAGCGGCCCACCGCAAGCCCCAGCGATTATCTGACGCCGTCGAGGACCGGCTGATAACTTGCCGAGCACAGCGTGTGGTGGTGAGGAGGACGAATGTTGGCATACGTCAGCGTCGCCGTCATCCTCGGAGTGGCACTGGCCGGAATTGGCCTGCTGTACCTCTTCGCACGAACAACATCGGTGGCGCCGGAGCCGCTGTTGACCACGCCTTACCTATCGGGGTGGATACCCAGAGAACACGCGCTCTCCCGCTTCCACACCCGCTGGTATCCGCTCACCATGATCTTTCTCGCTTTCGACGTCGAGATGCTGTTCATGTACCCCTGGGCTGTCGTTGTGGCCAGCGAGGGCCCGACGGCGGTCATCGAGATGTTTGTCTTCCTCGGGCTGCTCATGGTCGCAGTCGTCTGGGCCTGGCGAGAAGGATCACTGCGATGGGTGTGACCTCGGTGCTCGCGCGGTGGGCCTCCGCGAACGTGCATGTGCTCATCGTTGAAGTGCCCGGTGGGGACCAATTGCGGATGCTGCTGGAAACGGAGCTTGACCGGCGTGGCTGGACAGTTGCGCTTTCACCCGCCGACGCCGACCTATTCGCTGTGTGCGGGGTGCCGGGAAAAGAATTGCGCGCCGCATCTGATTTTCTTTGGAATCAGATGCCCGGACCACGATCCCGGGTGGCCGTGACAACCTCGCTCGCCCTGCCGGCACTGCTCGATGCTGCCGTCGCGCATCTGGTCGATGACTCTCTGCAGCGCGCAGAGGCTCGGGCGCGGTCCCGGTCGACCGCGGCCGAGACTCCGAAATCTCATATTCAGGAGCACGAGAGCGTGTCGCACGAGGGCATGGATCATGGCGACATGGACATGCAGGGGCCTGGCGGTATCCCCCTCGCCGGCGGAGGCGATGATCGCGACGGACTGGAAATGGATGTGCTCAACGTTCCGCTCGGTCCGCTTCTGCCCCACTGGCCGGCGGGCCTCGTGGTGGATTGCGTGTTGCAGGGCGACGTGATTGTGAGCGCGCAAGCGCGGATTCTCGACGCACCGTTTGCGCCCGGGTACGCGCCAAACAAGGAGTCATCTCAAGTGAAGATGCCTGATGAAGATGCTCACCAGCGGACTGTGCGGCTCTGCGACCACGCCTCGAACGTGCTCGCCCTCGCCGGCTGGCAAACTGCCGCCCAGGAGGCACGCCGGTTGCGCAATGACCTACTAAGCAATGACGTACCGCAGGAAGCGCACGCCACCAATAGCGCGACGGCGATCGATCGGCTGCGCCGTCGTGTTGAACGCTCGATGTTGCTGCGCTGGTCACTGAAGAACCTCTCACTTCGGGGCACGGGTTCTGGTGCGGACGCCAACCCCCTGACTCCCAACCCGACGGGGTACGGCGATGTCCGGAATCGACTGGTCGGCTGGCTCACCGAAGCTTCAACCCTGACCGGGACCCCATCAGCCCAGCAATCGCCCGTGGCATCACTTTCCGACCGGGCACAGGAGGCGCAGCGCGCGCTTGCCGCCCTGCCCGAGCTGCTGGTCGGAACAGATCTTGGAACAGCGCGCCTTCTCATCGCTGGGCTCGGGCTCGATATCGCAGCGCTCGTCCAGGCGCACGAGCGTGCTCATGACTGAACCCATCGTGCAAGTCAGCCCGATTTGGGCGATTCTGGCGCCGATCGCCGTTTTACTCTTCGCGCTCGCGGCAGCCGCGCTGAACGGTGCTCTCGTGGCCCAATCGGCCGGCCGCCCATTTCGCTCCGGAGCGAGTGCTCCGCTTGGCCAGGTAGCCCGATTGCTGCGGCAGAGACGACAGGTCACCGTCGCGGCCGATGTGCTGTTGTGGCGGATCGGTGCTGGCGGCCTCGTGGTCGTCACTTTTCTGAAGATCCTTGTCATCCCACTCGGGCCATGGACCCTCGCGGACCTCGGCGTCGGCGTCGTCTGGTTCAACACGATGGACGTCATGATCTGGGCGCTGTTCTGGCTGATCGGCTGGGGGGCGAACAGCGCGCACGCGCTCGTCGGGGGCTACCGTTTCCTGTCGCTGGCCGTCTCGTACGAACTGCCGCTGATGTTCGCGTTGATCGCGCCGGCGGTCGCTGCACAGAGCCTGAGGGTCGGCGACGTGGTGGCGGCGCAGCACGACCTCTGGTTCGTGATCTGGATGCCCGTCGCCTTCGTCATCTTCTGCGGCAGCGTCATCGCCTTCTCCAGTTGGGGTCCGTTCGCGACGGGAGCCGGGCGGGACATCGCGGGCGGTTTCCTCGTCGACGTCTCCGGCGTCGACCGGTTGCTCATCCTCACCGGCCGCTATGCCGTGCTCACCGCGGGTGCCGCGTTCGCCGTGCCGCTGTTCCTCGGCGGAGGCGGGGGTCCACTTCTCCCCGACTGGCTCTGGACGATCGTCAAGACCGCGCTCGTGCTCGCTGCCTTCGTCGCGATCCGTCACCGGGTACCGACGATCCGCCCCGATCGATTCGCCGAGGTGGCCTGGATCATCGTGTTGCCGGCGGCGCTGCTGCAGGTGCTCGTCGTGGCACTCATCGCCGTGGGGGGTTGACGATGCTGGTCGACATTCTGTTCTGGGGTCTCGCGGTCGTCGCCGTCGCCTCCGGTGTAACCGTCTTCGTGGTCGACTCGATGGCGCGGGCCACGTACGCGCTCGCGGTCTCGTTCATCGCCGTCGGAATCATGCTCGTGATGGTGGGCCTTGAATACATCGGCATCATCACGATTCTCATGATGGTCATGGAGATGGCGATCATGGCCGTCTACATGGTGATGTACATGGGGATGAATCCGGCCCTCTTGCCGATGGATATGACCCACAGCAAACGCTGGTCAGCGGTGCTGGCCACGGGAACCTTTGTGCTGCTGGCCGCGGGGATTCTCCTCATCCCGTGGCCCGCACGCGTCGGTGCGCCCGCCGTCGATCTTGTCACCTCGCTCGGCGAGGCGATCATGGGGCCCAAGATGCTGGCGATGCTCACCATCAGCCCCGTGCTATTCGCCACGATCATCGCCGGGCTCGTCATCGCCAACCCGCGCGGCCGATATGACCGCTGGGGCGACAACCTGAAGCGTGGCACCCCGAACGATCCGATTCGGGGAGGTCTTGGCCGATGACACTCGAGGCCGTCCTTCTCGTCGCCGCCGCACTGTTCTGTGTCGGTCTGTACGGTGCGCTGTCTCAGCAGGTGGTCGTGATGGTCATGATGGGGCTTGAACTCATGTTGAACGGCGTCATCCTCGCGGCTGGCGCCTTCTGGTGGTTCCTCGCGCCCGCCCCGGACGGCCAAGTGCTACTGCTCATCGTGATCGCCGCGATGACGGTAGAGATGGCGATGGGCTTCGCCGTCGCCACCCTGCTGCACCGGTCCCGCGGATCAGACATGACCGACTCGGCGACGGACCTCTCCGGATGAGCGTGCTCGCCCTCGCTCTCGTCGTGCTGCTGCCCGCGGCATCCGGAATCGTGCTTTGCCTCGCCGGACCGCGTGCCCATGCTGCGGCGATCCCGGTCTCGCTCACGACCGCGACCGTGACGGCAGCACTCGCCGTGGTCGTCGCCGTCACCCGCCCCACGCTCGAGATCCCCTTCATCGCCGGCGCACCGATCGGGCTCGGTGTCGACGGTCTCTCCGCTGTCGTTCTTCCCGCCGTCGTGATTGTAACCCTGCTCGTGCTGATCTTTGCGGCGGCCGAGGGAACGACATCGCCAGAACGCTTCCACGGCTTCATGCTGATCTTCGCCGCCGCCGTCGCGGTGACCGTGACCGCCACGACGCTCCCGGCTCTGCTGTTCGCCTGGGAGATCATGGGTGCGATGTCTTGGGCATTGATCGGCTTCCACTGGCGGGATGACCGGCGCGTGCAGGCCGGACTTGTCGCCTTCACGATGACGCGGGCGGGCGACCTCGGTCTCTACCTCGCTGCGGGCGCCGCACTGATGGGTGGCGCGGGTCTGGCGCTCACCGATCTGCCCGCCGCGTCTTCTCCCTGGCACGACGTCATCGCCGCCGGCATCATCGCTGCAGCCCTGGGGAAGGCCGCGCAGCTACCGTTCAGCTCCTGGCTGTCACGCGCGATGGACGGGCCGAGCACGGTCAGTGCACTGCTGCACTCGGCCGCGATGGTGGCGATGGGCGGATACCTGCTGCTGCGTGTGGCGCCACTGCTCGAGGCAACGGTCTGGGCGGGCATTACCGTGGCGTGGATCGGAGCGCTCACCGCACTGCTGCTCGGCGCGGTCGCGGTCGCCCAACACGACCTCAAGCAGCTGCTCGCGGCGTCGACCGCCGCCCAACTGGGATTCGTCGTGCTGGCGGCCGGGGTGGGGTCGATCGCGGGCGGTGCGGGCTACCTCGTCGCTCACGCCTCTACCAAAGCACTGCTCTTCCTCGTGGCGGGCGCGTGGCTAGCCGCTCTCGGCACCAAGCAACTGTCGGCGCTTCGTGGCGCCGCGCGTCGCTGGCCGCTGGTCGGCGTGCTGTTTACCGTCGGCGCGCTGACACTCGCGGGCATCGCGCCGCTCTCGCTCTGGGCGCTCAAAGACGAACTGCTCGCCGTCGCCCTTCAGACGAGCCCCGTGCTCTACGTCGTCGGCCTCACCGCGGCGGCGCTCTCTGCGATCTACGCCGGCAAGGCGCTCTTCATCGTCTGGAGGAGAGCGGATGACGCGACCGGGGCGGGCTACGACGCCGAGCTGCTGGGAACACGCCGCATTGGACAGCGGGAACTGCTCCCGCTCGCCGTGCTCGCGGCCGGTGCGGCACTGCTCGGAATCCTGGCGCTACCGCCGGTGAGTGAGCCGCTGAAGGCGATGCTGGGGGAGAGCGATACCGCAACACCCGGCGCCGTGGAGCTCGCCGGCTCGGCGGTGCTCGCGCTGGCGATGCTCACCCTCGTCGCCGTGGCGCTTCGACGACGGCGCCCCCTGCCATCCTGGGCAGTCAACTGGCTCGGACTCGAGCGGGCCGTCCACGTCGTGGTGGTGCGCCCGACGCTCGCGCTCAGCGAGACACTCGCCCGATTCGACGACGGTTTCCTTGACCGCGGACTGCTTCGGATGGCACGCGCCGCTGTCGCCAGCGCACGCCGGCTCGGACAATTCGACGACACCCGGCTCGATGGCGCCGTCGAGGCGATCGCACGAGCTGGCACTGTCGCGGGCGCGCGGGCGGCAGACGCCGATGTCCGGGGCGTCGATGGCGCCGTCGAGGGCGTCGCGCGCCAGCTGCGGCGCCTCGGCACGCTGGCGAGGCGCCCGCAGACCGGCCAGATCCACCAGTACTACGCCCAGATCGCCATCGTCCTCGCCGCCGTGTTCGTCCTAATCCTTCTCGTGAGGTAACCCATGCTCAGCCTTGTCGTCTTCCTCCCCGTGCTTGCCGCGATCGTGCTGGTAGCCGTACCCCGCATCAGCGATGCCGCAGCCCGCTGGATCTGGCTTGTCGTCACACTGCTGAACCTCGCGCTGGTGGTCGGACTATGGCTGGCCTACCGCGACCCGGGTGCAGGGAACCTGGCTTTCGAGGAGCAGCTGCCTTGGATCCCGAACGTCGGCAGCACTTATCACCTCGGCGTCGATGGCCTGTCGCTGCCGCTCGTCGCGCTCACCTCTCTCATCTTCGTCGTCTGCGCCGTCTTCGCGCTCCGCAACACCGACAGGCCTCGCTCCCAAGCCGCCCTCTTCCTCTTCCTCCAGACGGCATGCCTCGGTGTCTTCGCGGCGCAGGACCTTATTCTTTTCTTCGTCTTCTTCGACCTCTCGATCGTCGGCATGTATTTCGTCATCACTGGCTGGGGGCACGGCAACGCGGCACGGTCGGCGCTGAAGTTCTTCCTCTATACCTTCCTCGGCTCGCTCGCATTGCTCGTCGGGTTCATCGGCCTCTATCTCGGCTCCGAGGCGAAGACCTTCGACATGGTCGAGCTTGCAAGAAACCCTCCCTTCGCCGACCAGCCGGTCATCGGCGGCCTCGTGCTCGCCGCCGTCTTCATCGGCCTCGCCATCAAGACGCCGACGTTCCCGTTCCACACTTGGCTGCCGCCCGCTCATACGGATGCTCCGGCGATCGGTTCGGTCGTGCTCGCGAGCATCATGCTCAAGATGGGCACCTACGGTTTCGTGCGCATCGCGATGCCCATGCTGCCGGACGCCTGGCGGGACTGGGCATGGCTCATCGTCGTGGTCGGCATCATCTCGGTGCTCTACGGCGCGCTCGTCGCGCTTGCCCAGACCGACCTCAAACGGATGATCGCCTACACGTCGGTCAATCACATGGGCTACGTGATCCTCGCGATTGGAGCAGCGGGTGTCGTGAGCGACAGCGCAGCTCAGGCGAGGGAAGTTGCGATCACCGGCGCTGTCGTGCAGATGGTGAGCCATGGGCTCATCACGGGCGCACTTTTCTTGCTTGCGGGGGTGCTCTACGACCGCAAGGGCAGCTACGACATCGGCTCCTACGGCGGGCTCGCCGCCCCCGCACCCCGCTACGCCGCCTTCTTCGCGGTCGCCGCATTTGCCTCCCTGGGGCTCCCCGGCTTCAGCGGGTTTATCGCCGAATTCCAGATTTTTACGGGCAGCATCGGGCCTGTTCCGTGGACCGCGCTCGCCCTTCCGGGCATCCTGATCACGGCCGCGCTGTTCCTGCGGGCCCTGCAACGGATGCTCACGGGTGAGACGCGGGGGCTGTCGAGCGGCTTCCGTGACCTCGAGCGGAGGGAGATCTTTGCGATCGCGCCCCTCCTGCTTCTGGCCGTGATCATCGGGATCGTGCCCCGTTTCCTGCTCGATATCATCGAGCCCGCCTCATCCGTCATCGTCGATCTCGTCAGTAGGTAGCGTCCCGTGAACATGCAGCGGGATACCCTGGCGCTGCTCCCGGAGATCGTCGTTCTCGTGGGCGCGGTGATCGTGCTGCTGGCGGGCTCGTTCCTTCCCCGGGCTCGGCAGAGGGTGACTCGATTCCTCGCAATCGCCGCGTTGCTGCTGGCGGCTGGGGCGGCAGCGGTCGGCATGACCTCCCCCGCGATGACGATCTTCGAGGGTAGCTTCGCATTGGATGTCGCGACCGGGGCTGCGCGGATCATCATCCCGCTTGCGACGATCTTCGTGCTCGTGCTGGGCGTCGAGGAACTCGGCGGGAGCCCCCGGGAGAGCGAAACGTACTCGCTCATGATGCTCTCCGCGCTGGGCGCGATGGCGATGGCGGGCGCCAACGATTTGCTTGTGCTCGCGGCCGGCTACCTGCTCGCGAGCATTCCGTTATATGCGCTTGTCGGAATGAGTCGGTCGCCCGGTGCGGCCGAGGCCGCCCTCAAGACATACCTGATCGGCGCCCTCATGGGCATCGCGCTGCTGCTCGGCGTCACAATCCTCTCCGGGATCGGCGGGAGCACCTCGTATTCCGAACTCCGGTCGACGCTCGGCGGCGCGCCGCCCGCGGCGGTCCTCGCCGGGATCGTCGGGGTCGTGGCCGGGCTCATGTTCAAAGCGGGCGGGGTGCCCGGCCACTTCTGGGTGCCCGATGCGACGCAGGCATCCGGTACCGCGGTTGCAGCGTTCCTGACGTCGATCCCCAAGATGGGGGCGCTCGTCGCCGCGTATCGCTTCTTCGAACTGCTGCCGAGCGGGTCTGATCCAGGAGCAGTAAATTGGCCCTTGCTCATCGCCATCTTCGCCACAGCGAGTATGACCCTCGGCAATCTCGCCGCCTTCTGGCAAACGGACGTTCGGCGGCTTCTAGGGTGGTCGACAGTGAGCCAGGTGGGCTATCTACTGCTGCCCGTCGCGGTTGCGGGCAATGCCGATCTCGCCCTGCCGTCGCTGCTGCTCTATCTCGCGGGCTACACGGCGTCGAACATCACCGCCTTCGCGGTCATCGCCGCACTACCCACGCGTCGCTCGATCGAGGACTTTCGCGGCGCCGCGGCAGCACATCCATGGCTGGCTGGAGCTCTTGTCGTCAGCCTGCTCGCACTCGTGGGTACTCCGCCGACCGCGGTATTCGTCGGCAAGCTCACCACCTTCACCGCGGCGTGGGATGGAGGCCTCGCTTGGCTCGTCGTCGTCGCGGCGATCAACACCGTCGCGAGCCTCTTCTACTACCTTCGCTGGCTCGCGCCAATGTTCGCGCGAGGCGGGGCGGAGGTTTACCGACCCGCGCCCGCAACTGCACCTCCGCACGCATCTGCTTTTTGGGCCGGTGTCGTCGGTGCGATGACGGTGCTCATCATCGGGGTCGCCGCCGGTCCTGTGCTCGCCGCGTTCGGTGCGCCGCTCGCCGGGTGACGTGGGTTGTGGCGCGTCCGGTCACGTCGCCGCGGCCTACAACTGGGTCGTCGAGCTCGGGCTGGCCGGCGGCGGCCGCCGCAGGGGCACCGTTGTCTCCCAGCTAGCGAATCGTCGCGGCGGCGGCCACAATGTGCCCACCCCGAACTGTCACTTCCACACGGTCACCGCCACTGCCCCGCAGTACGGTCCACGGGTGCGCGTGAATGTCCGACCCGCCCATCCAGCACGCGAGCCGGGCAAGCGGTGAGAAAAGGGCGGCTGAGCCAGTCGGCAGTTGCATGTCGACAATGCCGGCGCGGCCCCCCGGGCGAAGGGCTTTCTCCATGCATTCCCACGCCGCCCGCCACTCGCTCATCAGGCTCAGTGAGTAGGTAGCGAATACCGCATCCACGCGATCGACGCCCAGGTTGAGCGCTGAAAATTCCGTGGCATCCGCTTGCACTGTGAGCACGTTTGGCCAAGCGTGGGCGGCAATACGCCGTTGCGCCACAGCCAGCATGGCGGCGCTTCGGTCGAGACCGATCACCCGTCCGCTCGCGCCCACCGCATTGACCAACAGCGCGAAGTTCAGCCCGGTGCCGCACCCGACGTCAAGGACGGTGTCACCCTTCTGCAGGCCCAAAAGGTTGATCCCCTCGACTCGACCCCGGCGATACACCAGGCGCTCGCCGGAAACGGCGTCGTAGTATCGGGCTCCCCGGTCATAAGTTCTCTTCATCGGTCCTCCAAGTTATGGAGCGTTCACACTGCGAACACTTTAGGGTTCACGAACGCATGCAGTGATAGCATCGCATGCACCTACTGAGCAGGAGATCCCGATGGCCACCCTCATGATTCGAGATCTTGATGACGCCGTAAAAGCGCGCCTGCGTGTTCAGGCCGCCGAAAATGGCCGCTCGATGGAAGCCGAGGCTCGGGCGCTCCTCGCCGCTGCTGTAAATGGGCGGCAGCCTCCGCGCAAGCTCGGCTCCTACATCCGTGATCAATTCGCCGAGATCGGTGGAGTCGACCTGGAGATTCCGCAACGCCATGAGCCCGCGCGTACCGCAGACTTCAGCGCGTGATCGTTTTGGACACCAGTGTGGTGTCTGAACTCGCCCGACCAGCGCCAAGCCAGGCAGTCATTGAGTGGGTTGACGCCCAGGAGTCGCCCGGTCTAGTCATAACCGCACTCACTGCGGCTGAAGTGCGAGCGGGCGTTGCCCTGATGCCCGAAGGCCGCAGAAAGCTCGACGTCGGCCTGCGAATGGAGTTATTGCTCACCGACACATTCGCCAACCTCGTACTTGCCTTCGATATCGAATCCTCTGCCCATTACGCCGAAATCCTGGCCGGTCGCACGCGCGCGGGCCAACCGATCAGCACTGTCGATGCTCAGATTGCAGCGATCTGTCTCCAGCACAAGGCCGTTCTAGCAACACGCAATACCGCCGACTTCGCAAACACCGGCATCCGCTTGATCAACCCATGGGACTCATAAGGACACCGGCCGCCCATCTCGTGGATTGGCGTCATCAGTTGTAGAGCATCCCGCCGTCGACGAGTAAGACCTGGCCAGTCACGTAGTCGGAGTCTGGGCCGGCGAAAAATGAGACGACCTTGGCAACATCCTCCGGGGTTTGGATGCGGCCGAGCGCGATGCCTTCGACATTCTCTTTAAGGTTCTGACCGCGCGGCTTGCCGTTGATGGCGCTGAGCTTCTCGTCAATCAGATCCCACATGCCGGTACCGACGATGCCGGGGGCGTAGGCGTTGACGGTAATACCGCGAGGGGCCAGCTCTTGGGCAGCCGCCTGGGTGATGCCGCGAACCGCGAACTTCGATGCCGAGTACGCGCCAAGGATGGGGAAGCCCTGGATGGCGGCGATGGATGCTGCGCTGATGATCTTGCCGGCGTGGCCGAGTTCGTCGAATTTGGCCACGGCGGCCTGGATTCCCCAAACCACACTGTTTACATTGATGCTAAAAATCTTCCCCAAATCATCTGCCGTGATCTCGAGCATGGGCGTGACCTGAGCAATGCCAGCATTGTTGACGATCACGTCAAATCCGCCGAGCGTCTCGGCCGCGGTGTTGACAGCCGCAAACACGTCGTCGCGTTTGGAGACGTCGGCGGCGATGAAGATCGCTGTGCGATCAAGCGCCTCGATCTCAGCGACAACACCGGCGCTCTTTTCTGCCTGGGCGTCAAGGTCGGCGACGGCGATGTCAAAGCCGTCTTGGGCGAGTCGGAGTGCGATGCTGCGCCCAATTCCCTGTCCGGCGCCGGTGACGAGTGCGACTTTGCGTGAAGCGAGCACGGTAATCCTCTTTCCTTGTTCGGGCATGGCGGGCCGCATTCGGCGGCTCCCTGCAGAGGGGAGTGTACGAGCGCCGGCGCTCCCCGGCCAGGGGCTGGCTGAGGCCGGCGTCTGCTGTTACAGGACACGGGGAAATGCCGAAGAGCCCCGCGCCGAACGGGCACATGTTGCCGCACTCGCGGTGTAAAAAACCGCGTCAACCAAACGTTGAGCAACGCCAGGGGCGTCGCAGGCGCCTCAGGAGATGCGGGGCTGCTCTGCGCGCACGCGGCGCGCCGTGATGAAGGAGCGGATTCCAAAGACCAGATAGACCACGAGCACGCCGAACATGACGGTGCTCACGATGACGGCGGAGGGTCTTTCGGCGGTACCGGCCAGGAGTTCACCGATTTGGAGGACATTCATCAGCGAGCCGAGGGCTCCAAGCAGCGCGAGCGCGAGGGCAGCGTGAATCGCGTGGCGTCGAAGCTCCTCCTTCTTCGCGACCAGTCCACAGAGGAGCAGAAGAACGCCGATCACGCTCGGGATGAGTGCCGTGAAACTTTCGGATCCGGAGGCGACGTAGCCGACCACTCCGGCAAGCGTGAGAACGGCTCCGGCAATGAGTGTGATGGTGACCATCAGTGTCCCCTCGTGAGCGATCTAAAGACACCCTCAATGGCCCGCGCTGAGGTGCTCTCGTGAATTCTACGATTGTCGTGTTGGATGTCTCGCCGCAACCGTGCAATTCCGCAACGACAAAACCGCCCCAATCAGTAACCGATTGGGGCGGTTTTGTGTGTGCAACACCAGGTAAGAAGAGTTTCACGAACTCGAATCTGAAGATTCGCGAACATGCCCTGGTGCGCGAGGGGGGACTTGAACCCCCACGCCCTTACGGGCACTGGCACCTGAAGCCAGCGCGTCTGCCATTCCGCCACTCGCGCGCGGCGGGAGCAATACCCCGCCAACTCAGCGAGATTATCACAGCGGGCACCGGCGGCTGTGCGACGCAACGAAGCCCAGCCGACTACCATCAAGAAGGTCATCGGCTCGAGGGAGGACGCAGGTGGGGCTTCTCGATAGCTTCGAGCGCGGTCTTGAGCGCGCGGTTGGCGGCGCCTTCGCGAAGACGTTTAAGAGTGGGGTGCAACCCCTCGAAATCGCGGCGGCACTGCGACGTGAGCTTGACACGAAGGCTGCTGTCGTCTCGCGCGACCGCATTCTGGTGCCGAACGACTTGCGGGTGCGGCTTGCCTCAGCTGACCATCTGCGCATGCACTCCCTTGGCGAGTCGCTTCTCGACGAACTGACTCAGCTTCTTCAGCAGCATGCAACCGCTCAGCGGTACACCTTTCCCGGCGGCATTCGACTCACGCTCATCAACGACACGAGCCTTGCTGAGGGCGTGCTCGCTATTGAGTCCACGACGGTGAAGGGGGTGGTGGTGTGGAAGCCGGTTCTCGACATTGACGGCGTACGGCATCCGCTGACCCGATCACGCACCGTCATTGGGCGCGGTAGCGACGCTGACATCACCCTTGATGACACGGGAACCAGCCGGCAACACATAGAGATTTTGTGGGATGGCGCGCGCGCACAGCTGACCGACCTGGGCAGCACGAATGGTTCGCTGCTCAACGGCGAGTCGGTGAGCAAAGCGGTCTTACCCCCCGACAGCGTCATCGAGATTGGTCGCACGCGCATCATGTTTCGCGTTCTCGCCCAGCGTGACGATGTTGGCACCCCGCCACCCTCGCCTGCTGCTCCTCGAGGAGGCGGCCGGTGAGTGAGCTGACACTGTTGCTGCTACGCGTAGGGTTTCTGATTCTGCTGTGGGCGTTCGTATTCGCGATCGTTTTCGCCCTACGCTCTGACCTCTTTGGCACGAAAGTGCGGAGGCTTCCGGCAGCGTCGTCTGCGGCGCCGGCGCCGGCAGCGCCTATCCAAGCGCCCCCCGTGATCGTGAGGCCGCCGACCCCACCCGTCGAACCCCCCGCCGCCGCGAGATCCGGTGAACCGGCTCGTCGCCTGATCATCACTTCGGGCGCGAAAGAGGGGCTCGAGCTGGCGCTCACCGATGAGCAGCTCACTATCGGCCGCTCCGCCGACTCTGGCCTCGTCGTGCGAGATGACTACACCTCTACCCACCACGCGCGTCTGATGCTCTGGGATGGCACGTGGATGATCCAAGACCTCGACAGCACCAACGGCACACTGCTCAACGGCAAGAAGGTGGGTGCACCCACTGTGGTGCCCCTGAACACCCCGGTCAGCATCGGCACGATGACCTTCGAGTTGCGGCGGTAGAGCCTTGACGCAACTCACGGCAGCCGCCTCTCACGTCGGCAAGGTGCGGTCGAACAATCAAGACTCCGGCTACGCCGGTCAGTATCTGTTTGTTGTCGCCGACGGCATGGGCGGACATGCTGGCGGCGATGTTGCCAGCGCCCTCACCATTCAGGCGCTTGCCCCCGTCGACCGCGCCTTCGACACGGCTTCAGACGCCGTGCAGGCCCTGCAAAATGCTCTGCTCGACGCAAACCAAGAGTTGACTGAAACGGTTTTCGAGCATCCAGAACTCGCCGGAATGGGCACAACGGTCAGCGGCTTTGTTCGCGTGGGCGATCAACTTGCCCTGGCACACATTGGCGACAGCCGCGTGTATCGGTGGCGAGACGGCGTGCTCACGCAGGTGACGAAAGACCACACGTTCGTTCAGCGCCTCGTCGACAGTGGGCGCATTACGGCTGAAGAGGCTGCAGTGCATCCACGTCGCTCCGTGCTGATGCGCGTTTTGGGCGACGTCGACCTCGCCCCCGATATCGACGTTGACATGCTCGACACCCAACCGGGTGATCGTTGGATGCTGTGCTCTGACGGTCTGAGCGGCTTCGTCTCCGAGCAGCGCATGGGCGAATTGCTTTCAGAGCATCTGGACGCCTCAGCAGCAGTCGAGGCACTCATCGACGAAAGCCTTGACCACGGTGCGCCCGATAACGTCACCGTTGTCATCGTTGGCGTCGACCAGTCGCCCTCCAGCGCGCTAGAAGCCCCCGTGATGGTCGGCTCGGCCGCACAGCCGCTCAGCTTCGTTGCAACCGCCCGCAAGCGCAGCGTACGGCTACCGTCAATGCTGCTGCACCCGCTCTCTCCCCCCTCAGCACCCTCCCGTGAGCACTTTGAACCAGAATCTGAACGTTTTTTGCGCGAGCTCATTGCCGAAGATGCCCGACGCAAGGTGCGCCGCCGCGTCACCTGGTCAGTGGGGGTGCTGCTGGTCGTCGGCATCATCGTCTCCGCAATGGTTGCCGGATACCAGTGGACTCAGTCTCGCTACTACGTGGGCGTCAACGACGGCCAGGTCGCAGTTTTTCAGGGGGTGCAACAGGGCATCGGCCCATTCTCGCTCTCTACCGTCTCGGTCGAAAGCGGCATTGCCATCGACGACCTCGCCCCGTTCAGCCGTGAACGCGTCGAATCGACCATCAACGCTGACAGCCTCGCCGACGCCCTCTCAATCATTGACCGGTTGCGCGATGAGCTCGACTAAACCTGTGCCTCGCCGCGCCGACGCGGCGGCACCATCCGGGTCGTTCACTGAGGCGATCACGATCAAGTTGCGCACCCCTGCGAAGCTGAGAAACCTCGAGCTTGTGCTGTTGTTCGCCGCCATCGGAATCACTGTTGCCGCCCTGGTGCTCGTGCAACTGGGAGCCGTCGGTGAACTAGACCTCACGGTGCTGGGGTACGGGGCAGCTCTCGGCCTGCTTGCGCTGGGAATGCACGTCGTGCTGCGGGTGACTGCACCCGACGCTGACCCTTTTCTGCTGCCGATCGCCGTGACCCTCAATGGGCTCGGGATTGCCATGATCTACCGACTCGACCTCGCCGAGGGCTTTGAGGGCTGGCAGAGCGCTGGCATTCGCCAAATGGTGTGGGCGGCAATCGCCATGGTCATCTCACTCGCCGTGCTACTGGTCGTCCGTAATCACCGCGTTCTTGCGCGCTACCGCTATGTGGCCATGGCGGTTGGAATTGGCTTACTGCTGTTGCCGATGCTGCCGGGCATCGGGCAGACAATCAATGGTGCACGCCTCTGGATCGCCGTGGGCCCATTCTCATTTCAGCCGGGTGAGATCGGCAAGATCGCCCTGGCAGTGTTCTTCGCCGGGTACCTGGTGACGGCACGCGAATCACTGTCGATCGTCGGGCGCACCGTTCTGGGCGTGCGCTTACCGCGCGGCAAAGACTTAGGGCCCATCCTCATCGTGTGGCTGGCAGCCATGGGGGTCTTGGTGTTTCAGCGCGACCTCGGAACCTCGCTGCTCTACTTCGGTTTGTTTCTCGTCATGATCTATGTGGCCACGGGCCGGCTGAGCTGGGTGGCCCTCGGCCTCACCCTGTTTCTGGGTGGAGCGCTCGCGGCAAGCCAATCTCTTGGCTACGTCAACAACCGTTTTGCGGCGTGGCTGGGCGCATTTGAGCAGTCGAACTACGATGCGTCCGGGGGCAGCTTTCAGCTCGTGCAGGGGATGTTCGGTCTCGCCAACGGCGGACTCATCGGAACCGGGCTCGGGCAGGGCAGTCCAAACCTGGTGCCACTTGCCGAAAGTGACTTCATCATGGCCAGCCTGGGTGAAGAACTTGGGCTGATCGGCGTCTTCGCCATTCTCGGCCTGTACCTCTTGTTTGTCGCCCGCGGATTTCGCATCGGGTTTAACGGCACCGACGACTTTGGGCGACTGTTGGCGGTGGGCCTGGCGTTCCTTATAGCGCTACAGGTGTTCGTCGTCATCGGAGGCGTCACACGCGTCATCCCCCTCACCGGCTTGACAACACCGTTTCTCGCCGCGGGAGGCTCATCACTGGTGGCGAACTGGATCATCGTGGCCCTGCTCTTGCGCGTGAGCGACACCGTCCGCAACCAACCACGACTGGTGGTCGACGAATCATGAATACAGACGAGTCATGAATAAAGAGTTGCGGCGCATCAGCATTGCCACCCTCGGCATGTTCGTAGCCCTGTTCGTGTCGACGAGCGTGATTCAAGTGTTCGCCGTTGACGACCTTCGCGCTGATCCACGCAACGTGCGCACCCTGTATGACAGCTATTCGGCTGAACGTGGCCCAATCTTGGTCGCCGGAACCCCCATTGCGCAGTCGGTCGCCGTCGATACGCCATTCGAGTTCTTGCGGGTCTACAACGAACCCGAGTTGTACGCATCGATCACTGGCTACTTCACACTGAATCAGGGGAATACCGGGGTTGAGGGGGCCTACAACGACTTTCTCACCGGCACCGCAAATGAGCAATTTCTCGACCAGTTGAATGCCCTGGTGACAGGTCAGAGCCCGCGTGGCGCCGCAGTGCAACTCACCATCGACCCCGTTATCCAGCGGGCTGCGTACGACGCAATGGGCGACCTGAAGGGCTCAGTCGTTGCAATCGACCCGGCCACAGGCCGCATCCTGGCCCTCGTGTCAACCCCGAGTTTCGACCCCAACCGTCTCGCTGCGCATGACACGGGCAGTGTGCTCACGGCTTACGACGAGCTCCTTGCCGACCCGAATGATCCGCTCATCAACCGCGCAATCCGTGGCGACCTGTACTTCCCGGGGTCGACGTTCAAATTGCTCGTGACGGCCGCAGCGATCGATTCGGGTAAATTCACCGCCGATGACGTGTTTCCTGACCCGGCGCTACTCACCCTGCCGCTGAGCAGTGCCACCGTCAAAAATGCGAACAACGGAACGTGCGGCGACGGAACCACGGTTTCCATCGCCACCGCGTTGATCCTCAGCTGCAACATCCCCTTTGCCGAACTCGGTTTAGCGCTGGGTGCAGACACCATCGCCGATTACAGCGAAGCCTTCGGGTTTGGTACCGCTTTCGAGATTCCGATGGCGGCCACCCCATCCACTTTTCCGACCGGTCTCGACGATGCTCAGCTCATGCTGTCGTCATTCGGTCAATTCGATGTGCGGGTCACGCCGCTGCAAATGGCCCTCATCAATGCCGCAATCGCCAACGGAGGCAACCTCATGCAACCGACCCTGCTTGATCGCATCATCTCCCCCGACCTCTCGATCGTGCAGCAAAGCGAACCCACCCTGTTCGGGCAGCCCATCTCTCGCGCTACAGCCGACGTGATGACACGCCTGATGGTCGACGCGGTGGCAAATGGGGTGGCCAGCGGTGCCAGAATAGAGGGCGTCGCTGTGGCCGGAAAGACGGGCACGGCTGAGAACGGGCCCGACGCCCCGTACACCCTGTGGTTTACCGGATTCGCTCCGGCTGATAACCCCCAGGTGGCGGTGGCGGTCGTCATCGAAGACGGCGGTGGGCTTGGCCAGTCGGGATCCAGCAACCGGATTGCCGCACCCATTGCGAAGCGAGTAATTGAGGCGGTGTTGAACAGATGAGACCCATGAGCGGGCTGACCTTCGGAAGCCGGTACAAGCTGTTGTCGCGCGTAGCGATTGGCGGCATGGGCGAGGTGTGGCAAGCCACAGATCTCGTCATTGGGCGCACGGTGGCCATCAAGATCCTCAAAGACGAGTACCTTGGCGACCCCGGCTTTCTGGAGCGATTTCGCGCCGAAGCTCGACACGCAGCACTGGTCAACCACGAGGGAATCGCCAACGTATACGACTACGGCGAAGAAGAGGGCAGCGCGTTCCTCGTCATGGAACTGGTTCCTGGCGAGGCGCTATCCACCATCCTTGAACGCGAACGGGTTCTTCCAGAAGACAAAGTTCTCGACTTCATTACCCAGACCGCATCGGCACTGCATGCAGCACACCAGGCCGGTCTCGTTCACCGCGACATCAAGCCCGGCAACCTGCTGATCACCCCTGACGGCCGGGTGAAGATCACCGACTTCGGTATCGCTCGTATTGCTGACCAGGTTCCCCTCACCGCCACCGGCCAGGTGATGGGGACCGTTCAGTACCTTTCGCCCGAACAGGCGAGCGGGCATCCGGCATCACCCTCTACCGACATCTACTCTCTCGGAATCGTCGCCTACGAGGCCCTAGCCGGTCGACGACCGTTCACGGGCGAATCGCAGGTTGCCATCGCGATGGCGCAAATCAACGATGCGCCCCCCGAGTTGCCGGTCACGGTGTCTGAGCCGGTGCGCAACCTCGTGTTTGCCGCCATTGCGAAGAAGCCTGCAAACCGACCGGGTAGCGCCCAACTTATGGCACGGGCAGCCCAAGCGTTGCGTCGTGGCGACGTGGCTGGAGCCGCAGCCATTGTTCCCGCTATCGCCTCTGGTGCGGCAGCGACCGCAGCCACGCGAATGATGCCAGTCGGCGATGATGCCACTCGGGTTTTGCCGAAAATGAACGACGTGTCAACCGCAAGCCTTCCCGTTGGAAAGGGTCGCAGCCCGTGGACCTGGCCCCTCGTGGCGCTCATTGCGCTGTTGCTCGTATTTGCGGTGGGCGGGCTCTTCGCCCTGCTCAGCGACACAAACACCCCCGCACCTGAACCCAGCGCCACGCCAACCACTGTCGCGACACCGAGTGCCACGCCAACACCCACGCCAACACCGACGATTGAAACCGTCACCATCAGCGAAGACGAGTGGTTGGGGCGCACGCGCGCTGCGATCGATGCCCAAATTGAGGAGTTAGGCCTGCGGCTAGACCCGCAAGAGGGCAACATTGCACCGACGGCCGGCGAAGCAGGCCTGTCGTATCAGATCAACCCTCGCGGTGGGATAGTGCAGCCTGGCACGGTCATTACTGTGTTCTTCTACGCGCCCATTCCGACCCCGCCGCAACCCTCCAACCTTGCCATCGACCCAGGGTCGGGGCCCTACCCTGGCTCAAGCGAAGTTGTGCTGAGCTGGCCCGCGTACAGTGAATGCCCGGCTGGGTTCCCGTTGACCGGCTACGACTTCACCATCGTGGGCGGCACGCAAGGAACAGCGCTACCCCTCGCAGCCAGTGAAAACAATTTGCCCGTCACGCTGGCAGCCAGCGGACAGTTGCGCGTCACCTACGTCGCCATCTGCGGGTCACTGCGATCTGAGCGGTCGAGCGAACTCGCTGTCCCCATCGGCTAGGCATCATTTTTGAGAGCGATCCAGCCATTTAGACTGTCGCTAGACAATTCGACTGCATCAACGAAACCGGGGGAGCGATGGATGAGGTCGCACAGGGGGCACGCCTGATCGCTGCGCGCTACGAGCTCGGCCCGATCATCGGCCGCGGCGGCATGGCTGATGTGTATCTGGCCACGGATGCCAAACTTGGGCGGCGTGTCGCCGTCAAGCTCTTGAAGTCGAGCCTTGCGGCCGACCCGGTGTTTCGTACCCGCTTTCGTAATGAAGCCCAAGCGGCCGCGCGCATGGCCCACCCCACGATTGTGCGTGTGTTTGACGCAGGCGAAGAGATTCTGCGCGACCCAGACGGTACTGAAACCGTGGTTCCGTTCATCGTGATGGAACACGTGGAGGGCCGACTGCTGAAAGAGATCATCGCCGATGGGCCCCTCCCGCTTGCGGAGGCGGCCCGTATTGCCGAGGGCGTCTTGACCGCTCTGAAGTACTCACACCGTGCCGGCGTGGTGCATCGAGACATCAAACCCGGCAACATCATGGTCACTGCCTCCGGTCAGATTAAGGTGATGGATTTCGGCATCGCTCGTGCGATCGCTGACTCTGCCGCCACGGTCGCCCAAACCAGCTCAATTCTTGGTACCGCGCAATACTTTTCACCAGAACAGGCGCGCGGTGAAGCGGTTGATGCACGCACGGACCTCTACACAACCGGGGTGGTGCTGTTCGAAATGTTGACCGGCCGGCCGCCGTTTCTGGGCCAGTCTGCGGTGGCCGTTGCCTACCAGCACGTCAGCGAGGTACCCGTCTCACCGAGTTCGCTCAACCCCGAGGTTTCAGCCGCGCTCGACGCTGTCGTTGCTCACGCCCTGGCAAAGAATCGTTTCGACCGCTTTCAGACCGCCAGCGATTTTCGCGCGGCTGTCTCGGCGGCGGCCAGCGGCCAAATACCCGCCGAGGCCATCGCGGTATCTGCAGACTTCACCTCCACCCTGTTCGGGGTGAACCCGTACGCGACGGCCGACACCGACGCGGCTGTGCGGCAGCTCAGTGTCGATGATGACGAAAGGCGGAGCAGAACCCAGTCGCGGCCCCCGGTTGCCTGGATCTGGGCGGGTATTGCCGTCGTTGCCGTCGTCGTCGTCGCGGTGCTTTTTTGGGCGCTGAACCTCGAGCGCACACCCCTCATTGCCGCTGTCGCCGTCGCTGTACCCAACGTGGTGGGCCTGCAATACGACGAGGGTGAACAGGTTTTGCTCGATGCCGAGCTACGCCCCGTGGCAAGTGCCGTCGAGAGCGCCACCGCTCCGGAGGGCGAGGTCATCAGTACCGACCCGCCCGCCGGCATTACAGTCGCACCCGGCCAAGTAATCCGCGTGGTGGTCTCGGCAGGGCCGGTGCGCGTCGACGTTCCAAGCCTGGCGCTACTAACTCTGGCCGAAGCTGAGGAGGCGTTGCTCGCTCGAGGTCTCACCCTCGGAACCGTCACGGCCGAGAACTCCACATCGGTGCCCAAAGACGTCGTCATTCGCACAGACCCCGCCAGTGGAGTGGCGCTGAGCGATGGCGGCGCAGTGAACATGGTGGTGTCGACAGGCCTCGTACGGGTTCCTGACGTACGAACCCTCACCATCGGCGAAGCCACCTCGCAACTCACTGCGCTGGGGCTTCAAATCGCGGTCGAAGCCGATGGCGGATGCTCGGGGCAACTGGTAACCGCGCAGTCACTGCCGCCGGGCGATCAGCCGCAGAGCTCTGCAGTCACCCTGCGCTACTGCACCGGCACGCCCTAGTCGCGTCGGGTCGTTGGTGCCGGCGTCGTCAACAGCGGCGTGAGCCCGGCTGCGGCCTCGCGGGCGGCGGGCATCCCCGCATCTGCCAGCCAATTGCCGAGCATGCGATACCCACCCTCGGTGAGCACCGATTCGGGGTGAAACTGCACGCCGTGGATCGGCGCGGTTCGATGCCGCACCGCCATGATGATGCCGCCCTCCGTTCGCGCGGTCACCTCCAGCTCGTCAGGTACAGTTCCGTCGACGATGGCCAGGCTGTGATACCTCGTGGCCCGAAAGGTCGGTGGCACTCCGTCAAAGAAGGGATCGCCGCTGTGTTCAATTTGTGAGGTCTTACCGTGCATCAACTCATCAGCGTGGGTGACCGTTGCCCCGAGTGCCTCGGCAATGGCCTGGTGACCTAGGCACACACCCAAAACCGGCTGCCCAGACAGCAGAGCCGCCCGGACCACCGCGATTGAGATGCCCGCTGATGCGGGATTCCCGGGGCCGGGCGAGATCAACACGGCGTCATACTCGGCTATCAGTGCTGCGGCTTCTGCCGGCTCGACCGTGTCATTGCGAACGACAGTGGTGTCAGCACCCAGTTGTTGAAGGTAGCTATCGAGGGTGTAGACAAAGCTGTCGTAGTTATCGATGACGAGTACGCGCATGTCGCTATGTTCCAACCGTTGACTCTTGGGGCAGAAGCGTGTCTGATGCCCATGGAAAAACCCACTGCACGAGCGCGGCAATCACAACCGCGGCGAGCGCGATGGCGATGAGGATGCGCACCCAGGTGGGGCCGGGCAACACTCGCCACAGGGACGCGTACATTAGTGCTCCCTTCGACGGGGCATGGTCAATTTTGCGCCTCCACCAGGGTCGAGATCTCCGCTGGTGGGCCGCCCGCCCGCGGGTACCACGCGTCGAGAACCGCATAGGCGATAATCCGCTCGGCGGTAGAGAAACGGGGGTTGCAACTCGTCATCGTGAGCACACGGTCAGTGGCGGCGAGGGCGGGCGCGGTCGGAACGGGTGCAAGCACGTCGACCCCGGTCGGCCAGACGTATTCAAGACCGCGAAAGGCGTATTCGTACCAGCCGTCGGCAGTTTCTACGTAGACACGATCGCCAACCCTCAGGTCAGCGATCTGCGCGAACGGCGCCCCGTAGGTGGTGCGGTGAGCGGCAATCGCAAAGTTGCCCAAGTCTCCGGGCATTTGAGTGTCGAGGTAATGACCAATGCCCCTCTGTCGATTATTGAGCACTGTCGCGGGGTCAACGCCACCCGTGATTGGGCGCACGTAGTCTTCGCCGAAGCGCGGAATGATGAGCGTCGCGAACACATCCCCCGCATCCGCCAGCGGAGCCACGACGGGCTCTCCTGGGTCAGCAGACGGTTTTGTCACGCCCTCACCGCGCTCCCACTGCTGCTGCAACTCCTGCTGCACCTCGACAGCGGCTTGCTGCTGTTGTTCGCCCGACACAATGTCATCGAACCACACGTACCACCCGAGGAAAAGCGCCACGATGGCCCCCGCCGTGATCAGCACCTCGCCGAGTACGCCGATGACGCTCAGTCTGCGTCGAGGCGCAGCGCCCGGCCTAGCGGCCCTGCGGCCAACCGCACCTCGCGACGTCCGGGCTGCGCGCCGAGGGGAGCTTGTCGGGGGCATCCCAGGGCTAGGAGTATCAACGTCAGACACCTGCCCAGTGTAGGCGCGCCCAGTGCCTAGAGCGCCGGGTTAGACTTCAGCAATGGCCCGGTCTACAAAGCGCGACGCTGAGAAACCCGACAACTCAAAAAAATCCGATGTTCCGAACCCCGTGTGGTTCAAGCCGGTGATGTTTGGGTTCATGCTTTTTGGCCTCGTCTGGATCCTGGTGTACTACGTCAGCCAGGCGTCATGGCCAGTGCCCAGCTTCGGCCCGTGGAACATCATGGTCGGCTTCGGCATCATGTTCATCGGTTTTCTCATGACCACCCGCTGGCGCTGACCAGGGGTTCTGAAGAACTACAGCGGTGTGATTATCCCCACTGTGGAATCAGGTGTGGATAACTTCTCTTCACCTTTGAAGGCAGCGCAATTCGAAGTGCGACCCGGTGCAGAGCACGCCCCGGTTCACAGCACGCCCCAGTTCACAGGACAACGCGGAGCACCGTCGCGGCAGCTAGCCCCACGCCCACCAAGCCAAGTAGCACTGCCTGGCGGCGCTGCTGATCCGCTCGGCGATGACGCACCATCACGTAGGCGCACAGCGCACCGACCAGCAAGCCCCCGACGTGTGACTGCCACGAAACCCCAGGAATCACGAATCCGAGGGCCAGGTTGATCACAATGATCACCACGAGCTGCACATTGCCCCCGCCAAGCCGCCGTTGAATGACGAAGAAGGCTCCAAGCAGGCCAAAGATTGCTCCCGAGGCCCCGACGACGACACTGAGCGGGGCAAGCCAGAGAACGGCCACCGAACCGCCAAGCGCCGACAACACGTACACCGCCGCGAACCGCGCCCGGCCGATGAGGCTCTCGAGCAGGGGGCCCAGCACCCATAGTGAGTACATATTGAAAACGATGTGAAAGATTGCGCGGTCGCTGTGTACGAGCGCCACGGTCAGCATCCGCCACGGTTCACTCGCAGTCAGTGGCGGAAAGTAGGCCAGCGCACTGGTCACAAAGCCCTGTGTGAGCCACTGCAGTGCAAAGACGACCAGCGTCAGCGCCAGGATTCCATAGCTGACAACCGGCACTCGGCTTCCCGGTCGAAAGGCCCGCGCGAGGGTGGAGGGCCGTCGTGGCATGAGCGCTTGCGCGCTGGCAATGCACTCCGGACATTGAACGCCGACGGCGGCCGGGGTCTGACACTGCGGGCACACGACCTTGTCACACCGCTGACACCGCACGGCGCTGATTCGATCTGGATGCCGAAAGCACACCCTCACCCCGGCACCCGATTCGGTCACGCGACTTCGACGACCTCGATGCTCGTGATGACGACGTCATCCAACGGCTTGTCGTTAGCGTTGGTCGGCACACCCTCGATCGCCTTCACCACAGCCTTGGAGTCGTCGTCGACGACGGCACCAAAAATGGTGTGCTTGCCGTTGAGCCAGGGGGTTGCGACGGTCGTGATGAAGAACTGCGAACCATTCGTGCCTTTGCCGCCCCGCGTTCCCGCGTTGGCCATGGCGAACAGGAACGGCGCGCTGAACTGCAATTCAGGGTGAATTTCGTCATTGAATTCGTAGCCGGGGCCGCCGGTTCCGCGGCCCAAAGGGTCGCCCGCCTGCAACATGAAGTCGGTGATGATGCGGTGGAAGATCACGCCGTCATACAGCGGACTCGTCATGGCGGCACCCGTGCCGGGGTGGGTCCATTCCTTGGTCCCAGTGGCGAGGCCGACAAAGTTGTCGACCGTCTTCGGTGCGTGGTTTCCGAAGAGGTTGACGACGATATCGCCCTTATTGGTGTGAATAGTGGCAACGGCTGTGTGAATCGACATGAATACAGTCTGCCACGTGGCGGCCGTGCGCCGTGCGAGAGGTGGCCCTGGTGTGATTCGGCAGGTTAGTGCCAGGATGGAAGAGACCGCCAACGCAGGAGGACCCTCATGGAACTATCACGCAAGCGCCAGCGCGAATTAAAGAAGCTCCGCCGTCAAGCCGGAACCGTATGGGATGAGCAACGTGAAGTGCTGGAGCACGCGGCAGGCATCCTGCGCACCGCCAGCCACCAGGCCGCGTCAGTTGCTCGCGATGACGTCGCCCCCCGCGTGCGCGCATCGTACGAAAAGCGTGTTGTGCCGGGCGTTGAGGCGAGCGTGGATTCTGTCAAACAGGCCGCCACCGCAACGCGTGACAAGTTCGTTGACGAGGTCCTGCCAGCCGTATCGAGCGCGCTTGGCACCGCAATCGCCGCTCTTGATGTCGCACGAGACAAACGTGTTCGTGAGGCGATCAAGCAGGTCTCTGCATCGAGCCGTGATGTGGCCAACCGTGTCGGCCAAAAAGTCGGCTTCATTGAGGTCAAGCCGGCACCAGGTCCAGGGCGCTACATTCTCATCGGTCTGGGGGTTGTTGCCGTCGCCGCTCTCGCCTACGCGGCATGGCAGGTTCTTCGACCCGACGACGACCTCTGGGTCGAAGAAGAAACTGTCGACCCGTCGGCCGCGTTATCCCCTGAGATCTAGCTCACAACGCCCGGCGGGCGACGGGCTAGTAGGAGCGTTTAGGCTTCCGCGTCGCTGACAAGCTTGAGGCCAACCACGCAGGCAACAATGCCGATAACCAGGAGCAGCCTGACGACTGAGGCTGACTCCGCACCGGTGACCATGGCCCAGATAACGGTGAGGCTTGCGCCCACCCCAACCCAGACGGCGTAGGCCGTGCCCGTGGGTATTTCACGCATCGCGTACGCCAGAGGCGAGAAGGATGATCCATGCCATGTCGAGCCTCCCTGCCTCGCGTTACCCGCGCGCCGATGATGACTTTTCAGAACTTGTGGAGCCTAGGAGAATCGAACTCCTGACCTCCTGCTTGCAAAGCAGGCGCTCTACCAATTGAGCTAAGGCCCCGTAGGGGAGTGGTGGGGATACGAGGACTTGAACCTCGGACCTCTTCGTTATCAGCGAAGCGCTCTAACCGCCTGAGCTATATCCCCCGGTAGACCAGATACGACAGTACAGTACCCAGCGACCCTCCCCCAATTCAGGTGAGCGCCGTAGCCAGCGAGTGTGACGTAACTGTTTAGTTGTTGGTGTAGCCGGCAAGCAGCCCGCCGGTAATGCGCACGCTGAGGTTGTACAGCAGTGCACTGATGGCGCCGATCGCCGTGCCCCCCACGAGATTGAGTATCGCGACGATGCTCGCAAAAAGCATGACTTGTCCGAGAGAGAAGATGCTCGCCAGTGTCGCTACGTCTTGCCCGGTGATATCAGCGAAAAGCGCGTCGATGTCTTGGATGACGCCCACCGCGTTGAGCACTATCCACACGAGGAGCGTCGACACGAGCAACAAAACCGCACCGCACACGGAAACGAGGAACGACACTTTGACCGCCGACCAAAAGTCGATATACACCAGCTTCAGGCGCACCTGCTTGGTCGGGGTGGGCTTCTGCGACTTACGTTGCAGCTTTTCAGCGACGGTACTCACTATTTTTCATCCTTTCGCACGTCTACCGACGGTGCAGGGTCAGACCCGGTTGCGGGCGCGGGTTCCGCGTCAATGGTGCCGCCCGCACTGTCGAGTGAAGTGTCTTCCACGGCATCGGGATCAACGAGGTTTCTCTCGCTGTTGCGCGCGATCGCAATGATTCGATCATTGTCGTCAGGCCGGGCAAACACCACCCCCATGGTGTCTCGGCCCTTTGCGGGCACTTCAGCCACTGAGGACCGTACCACTTTGCCGTTTTGCATCACAACTAACACCTCATCGTCATCAGCGACGATCAATCCGCCCGCGAGTGCTCCACGGTCGTCGCTGAGCTTGGCGACCTTGATACCCAGCCCACCACGCTGCTGTACTCGGTACTGCTCGACTTCGGTGCGCTTGGCGTATCCGCCCTCGGTAACGACGAACACGAAGCCGCGTTCGCCGACCACGGAGGCCGAGAGCAGCTCGTCACCGGCGCGGAACTTCATTCCCGTCACACCAGATGTCGACCGACCCATCGGTCGTAAGGCCGAGTCGTCAGCGGTAAAGCGCAGTGACATGCCCAGCCGTGAGATCAGCAGAATGTCGTCGGAGTCATCAGCCAGCATCGCTGACACCAGCTGATCGCCGTCGCGCAGGTTGACGGCAATGATGCCGCCCGTGCGGTTGGTGTCGTATTCGGTGAGCGCCGTCTTCTTAACCAGACCCTTGCGGGTAGCCAAGACGAGGTGTTGGGCCACCGAATAGTCACGGATGTCGAGTATTTGCGCAATCTCTTCGCCGGGTTGCAAGGCGAGCAGGTTTGCGACGTGCTGGCCTTTCGCATCGCGGCCGGCCTCCTGCACTTCGTACGCCTTGAGCCGATAGACGCGGCCCGCCGTCGTGAAGAACAGTAGCCAGTGATGAGTCGTAGTGACAAAAAAGTGTTCAACAACGTCATCGGCCCGGAGCTGTGCACCCTTGACGCCCTTGCCACCGCGGTGCTGCGAACGGTAGTTGTCACTGCGGGTGCGCTTGATGTACCCCCCGCGAGTAACCGTGAGCACCATCTCCTCTTCAGGAATGAGGTCTTCGACGCTCATGTCTCCGTCGAACCCGAACATAATTTCGGTACGCCTGTCGTCACCGTATTTCGCGACGATTTCACGCAGCTCATCGGAGATGATGGTGCGCTGCCGCTCAGGGCTGGCAAGAATCGACTGGTAATCGGCGATCAGGCGCTCCAGCTCGCTGGCTTGGTCTTGAATCTTCTGCCGCTCCAGTGCCGCCAACCGGCGCAACTGCAGGTTCAGGATCGCCGTGGCTTGCAGCTCATCAACCGTGAGCAGCGCGATCAAGCCCTCGCGCGCCTCGTCGACGGTCGGTGAACGGCGAATGAGCGCGATGACCTCGTCGAGGGCATCCAGTGCCTTCAAATAGCCACGCAGAATGTGAGCGTCTGATTCAGCCTTATTGAGGCGGTACTGGGTTCGCCGAACAATCACTTCGATTTGATGCATCACCCAGTAGGTGATGAATCCGTCGATCGGCAGCGTGCGCGGAATTCCGTCGACGATGGCGAGCATGTTGGCGCCGAAGTTGTCTTGCAGAGGAGTGTGCTTGTACAGGTTGTTGAGCACGACCTTCGCAACAGCGTCGCGCTTGAGCACGATCACCAGACGCTGACCGGTACGACCAGACGACTCGTCACGAATGTCGGCGACCCCGCCCAACTTTCCTTCTTTGACGAGGTCAGCGATTTTGATCGCCAGGTTGTCGGGGTTGACCTGGTACGGCAATTCGGTGATGACCAGGCACGTGCGGTTTTGAATCTCTTCAACGGTGACCACGGCCCTCATGGTGATCGAGCCGCGACCCGTTCTGTAGGCATCATTAATGCCTTTGACGCCAAGGATCTGTGCGCCGGTAGGAAAGTCGGGGCCCTTAACCCGCTGCAAGATGGCCTCAAGCAGGGTTTCGCGATCTGCCTCAGGGTTCTCGAGATGCCACAGTGCAGCCGAGGCTACCTCCCGCAGGTTGTGGGGCGGAATGTTCGTTGCCATGCCGACCGCGATGCCGACCGAGCCGTTGACGAGCAGGTTCGGAAAGCGGGCGGGCAAAATACTCGGCTCGCGCGTGCGACCGTCGTAGTTGTCTTGAAAGTTGACAGTGTCTTCTTCAATGTCGCGCACCATCTCCATGGCGAGCGGGGCCATCTTGGTTTCGGTGTATCGCGGGGCCGCGGCGCCATCGTTACCCGGTGAACCGAAGTTGCCCTGCCCCGAAGCGAGTGGGTAGCGCATGGCCCAGGGCTGAACCAGCCGCACGAGTGCATCGTAGATGGCCGAATCACCATGGGGGTGAAACTGACCCATGACGTCGCCAACCACACGGGAGCATTTAGAGAAGGCTTTGTCGGGGCGGTAGCCACCGTCGAACATCGCGTACAGCACGCGACGATGCACAGGCTTGAGCCCGTCTCGCACGTCGGGAAGAGCGCGGCCAACGATGACACTCATGGCGTAGTCGAGGTAGGACCGCTGCATTTCAAGCTGCAGGTCGACCTGGTTGACTCGCCCACCGGGGCCGTAATCGACCGTGGCTGGCTCTGTAACGTCGGGGCCGCTCATATCTTCTGCCATGCGAGTGCTTCTTTCAGTAATGAGGTCGCGTTGTGTTGGCGGTGGTAACGCTCAGCTGCTGGCCTAGATGTCGAGGAAGCGCACGTCTTTAGCGTTCTGCTGAATGAAGTTTCGGCGCGATTCAACGTCATCGCCCATGAGGGTAGAGAACACACTGTCGGCCATAGCGGCATCTTCGAGTGTGACCTGCAGCAGGGTGCGCGACTCAGGGTTCATCGTGGTGTCCCACAACTCTTGGTGGTTCATCTCACCCAAACCCTTGTACCGCTGAACCCCGTTTTCTTTCGGGATGCGTTTGCCTGACGCCACTCCCGCTTCCAGTTGCACGTCACGCTCGCGGTCACTGAAGACGTATTCGTCGGCAGCGTTGCTCCACTTGAGTCGATACAGCGGTGGTTGAGCGAGGTACACGAATCCGTTATCGATGAGCGGGCGCATGTAGCGAAAGAGGAGGGTCAAAAGCAGTGTGGTGATGTGCTGGCCGTCAACGTCGGCATCAGCCATCAACACGATCTTGTGATACCGAACTTTCTCAGGTTTGAAGTCTTCTCCGATGCCGGCCCCGAAGGCAGTGATCATCGCCTGCACTTCGGCGTTACCGAGGGCCCGGTCGAGACGCGCTTTTTCAACGTTGAGAATCTTGCCGCGCAGGGGCAGAATTGCCTGCGTCTCGGGGTTACGACCCTGTACTGCCGAGCCGCCGGCAGAATCGCCCTCGACGATGAAAATTTCACTCAGCGACGGGTCTTTGGATTGACAGTCCTTAAGCTTTCCGGGCATTCCCCCCGACTCAAGAAGGCCCTTACGGCGAGTCTGCTCACGGGCCTTGCGTGCCGCAATGCGGGCTGCTGATGCCTGAAGTGCCTTACGAATGACATCTTTACCCTGAACGGGGTTGCGTTCAAACCAGTCAGCCAGGTGTTCCCCGGCGACTTTTTGCACGTACGACTTTGCCTCAGTGTTGCCCAGCTTGGTCTTCGTCTGGCCCTCGAACTGCGGCTCGCCCAGTTTGATGGAGATCACCGCGGTGAGCCCCTCTCGTACGTCATCGCCAGAGAGGTTTTCGTCTTTTTCTTTGAGAATCCCTTTATCTCGCGCGTACTTGTTGACCAGGGTGGTGAGGGCGGCTCGAAAGCCTTCCTCATGGGTTCCGCCCTCGTGAGTGTTGATGGTGTTGGCGTAGGTGTGCACCGACTCTGAATAGGCAGTGGTCCACTGCATTGCGACCTCAAGTGCGATGCGCCGCTCAGTATCTTCCGATTCGAAAGAAATGATCTCGGGATGCACTACGTCGTTCTTCTTCGCTGAGTTGAGGAACTCGACGTAGTCGACCAGGCCATTTTGATACAGGTACTCTTCACGGCGCGGCGTGCCGTCGTGTGCCTCGACGGCAGCAACGCGCTCGTCAGTGATGGTGAGGAGCAGGCCCTTGTTGAGAAACGCCATCTGCTGAAAACGTGTGCGCAGTGTGTCGTAGTCAAACTCGACGGTTTCGAAGATTTCGGTGTTGGGCCAAAAGGTGATGGTGGTGCCGGTCTCATCGGTAGCCGCGCCTCGAGCGAGCGGGGCATCCGGCACACCATGCTGGTAGGTCTGTGAATAGACGTTGCCCTGTCGACGAACATCAACGGCCAGGCGCTGCGAGAGCGCGTTCACCACTGAGCTGCCAACGCCGTGCAGGCCACCCGACACGGCGTAACCGCCGCCGCCGAATTTACCCCCGGCGTGCAGGATGGTGAGCACCACTTCAACGGTCGACTTTTTTTCTATGGGGTGCACATCGACTGGGATACCGCGGCCATTATCGATCACCTGCACACCACCGTCAGCGCGAAGGGTGATGTGAATGGTGTCGCAGTGACCGGCCAACGCTTCGTCAACAGAGTTGTCAACAATCTCGTACACAAGGTGATGCAGACCGCGTGGCCCGGTCGAACCGATGTACATGCCCGGACGCTTGCGGACGGCCTCAAGGCCTTCGAGAACCTGAATGTCACCGGCCCCGTAGCTGTTGTCGTTCCTAGGGGTAGGTGACGAGGTTGTCATGTTAATTGCGCTCCCGCCGAGTAGTTCGCTACCTGCTGGCCATCACAACCGGCAGGGTCTTTTCGCCGGCTTCAGAACCAGCTCCACACAGGAGTGGTTGTTGCCCCTGAGTGATGGGTTCCACTCTACCAAGAAAACGCCCCTGAGAGGCGTCAGGGCGGGCCTCTGGGGAGAGATCTCGCCCCGGTTAGGGTGATTTGGATTCCGGGTGCGGCTCGGTCAGCCGTAGGTGTCGCGAGGCCCCCGACCGGGTACCGACCTCGGCCCACGCTTCCAACTGGGCGCGCCTGGCCCGCTGAAACGAATGGAGGTGACATCAGCGTCAGGATATTGACGAAGGATTGTCGTCAAAATATCAGCCCGCATGAGGCGTAACTGTGTCGCCCACGCCGTCGAATCGCACTGCACCGTTAGCACGCCCTCGTCGATGCCCGCCGGCTCGGAGTGCGCTGCGATGTCGGCACCTACTAGATCGGGCCACGCGGTAAGTAGTTCACCGCGCGCGAGTGGAGAAGACCACCCCAGGCTTTGGGTCATGGAGGTAATAACATCAGCGAGACCCTCAGGGTCACGGCCATTTCCGAACGGCGCAGAGTCACCTGGCACCCGGGTCGCGCGCTTGCGAGCATCCGCTGACCGGAGAGATGGGTTGCCAAACACTGCTCGCAGTCTGCGATACACACTGGTCGCTTCAGAGCTTTCCGATTGAGGCGCGACCGCTTCAGGCACCGCTGGCTCATCCCCGCTCATGACGGAGAATCCGTGATGGTTCCCGCTGCGATTCCGATTCGCGTCGCCGCCAATCGGGCGGGCACATCGCCGTCAACGGCTGCGGTGATGAGCACCTGCTCGAAATGGGCGACCGCGTCGGCCAGGCGTTCGCGCCGGCCGGCGTCGAGTTCGGCGAAGACGTCGTCGAGGATCACTACAGGGTCTCCAGTTGCCGAGCCCTCGCGGAGCACCTCTGCTGAGGCTAGTTTCAGTGCCAGAGCGTAAGACCAGCTCTCGCCGTGGCTGGCAAAACCGCGAGCGGGCAAAGCGTTGAGCGTCAGGACGAGGTCATCCCGATGAGGACCCACCAGTGTTACGGCACGGTCGAGCTCAGCCCGACGCAACGCCGTGAGACGGGCGCGAAATCTCTCTGCCACATAGCGGGGTCCTTCCGCAGCCTCAATAGGAGCGGAGTCGTCGCCCGGCTCCTCCCCGAGAGGTACAGCACTCTCGTCACCGTCAGGGTCATCGATGCTGAGCTTGAGTCCCAGGTGGGTGAGGTGCTGTGCCCCCGCCACGGCGGAATACGCGTTAGCAACGTGCGCCTGCATCTGGCCCACGAGAGTCGCGCGGGCCATGATGATCTCGACACCCAGGGCGATCAGCCGGTCATCCCACACCTCGAGGGTCGATAAATTGTCGGCGCTCAACCGTGCCGCGCGCGCCGACTTCAACAGCGAATTGCGTTGCCGGACGACACGCTCGTAGTCGGCGAGAACGCCAGCAAGCCGCGGTGTGGCTTGGACTATCAGCCTGTCGAGAAAGTCTCGCCGGCCGCCAGGATCGCCGCGAACCAGCGCCAAGTCTTCTGGCGCAAAGATCACGCTGGCAAAATATCGTGGAAGGTCACGTAGCCGTACGGCCGACCGGTTAACCTGCGCACGATTGGGCGTGGCACGGTTTAGCTCCACCTCGATGACAACCGCCCGGTCGTCATGCTGTACTCGGAGCCGCACCACTGCGGCCTCTGTCCCGATCCGGATAAGTGCCTGGTCGTTCGATACCCGGTGGGAGGAGGCCGACCCGGCGTAGGCAATCGCCTCGACGAGATTCGTCTTGCCTTGCCCATTGCTGCCAACAAAGAGCACTGCTCCGGAGGCTAAAGCAACCTCAACCTGCTCATAGTTGCGGAAGTTAACGAGGGATACATGCGTGACATGCACGCGGGTCAGCGCAGAAGGAGGTTGGGCTGTAGCAAATACCGGTAGTTGTCGGTACCGGGCTGGTCCTTCGACGATTGACTCGTAATCAAGACTGGGCCGGGTTTATTTGGGTTGTCTGTTTTTGTGAACGAAATGCGAACAAACTCGCTTCGCACAGCCGCAAGCCCGTCAATAAGAAACTGTGGTTTCAGTGAAACGGTTGTCTCACCCCCGGTGAGATGAGCGTCAATAGTCTCTGAGGCTTGTGCATTCTCCGACCCAATGGCCTCGAGAGTCAGGCCGTCTTCAGAAAAGCTGTAGCGCAGAGCGGCATCACGTTCCAGGACGAGTTGCACGCGACGAGTGGACTCAATGAGCTCAGCGGTACTGATGACGGCATAATTCTCGACCGTCTCGGGGAACAGGCGCTTGACGGGCGGAAAATTGCCCTTGATGAGAAGGGAGGTGACGGTTTTTTGGTCCGCTGAGAAGGCAATCAGCTCACGATCGCCACCGCTGACAATGGTGATCGTCATGATCGCCGCGTGCGTAAAGATCTTGCCGATTTCAGAGAGGGTACGAGCGGGAATCAACGCGGTGAGACTCCCGGTGGCGCTTGATGATGTCGCACCGATCTCGCGAACGGCGACGCGGTAACGGTCGGTTGCTACGAGCGACAGTTGACCATCAGTAATGTCGAGTTGAACCCCTGTGATGACGGGGGTGACATCATCACGAGATGCAGCGACAGCGACCTGCGCGATCGCGTCGGAGAAGACATCCCCGGGAATGGTGCTTTCGGCGCCGTCGATCACGGGCAAGCTCGGGTACTCCTCGACCGGCATGCTCGACAGTGTGAACCTGGCTGAACCGCACTTGACCGCGATTTTGCCATCGGAGGTGGTGAATTCCACCACCGAGTTAGGAAGTCGCGATGCGATGTCGGCGAGCAGCCTTCCGGAGACCAACACGGCACCGTCTTCACTGACATCGGCAGTGACCGAGGTCTGGGCCGACACTTCATAGTCGAAGGAGGAAAGGGTGACGATTGAGCCCTCCGCCCTCAAGAGCACTCCACTGAGGATCGGCAGGGTGGTGCGCTGTGGCAAGAGTTTGACCGTAAACGATACCGCTTCGCTGAAAATGTCGCGATTCACCTGGAACTTCACGCGACTCCCCTTCGTTTACGGCGATTCGCAGCCGGTGCTTCCATACTGTCATAGCGCCGAGTTGCCAGCGGCACGATGATTTTCTTCAAAGTTATTCCTTGAATCCTCGGTTTTAAAAGAATAAGAACAACAGCATTAACCCCTGTGCACACTGTGGATAACTCCACGTTGGTGACCGGGGCGTTGGGAACTACACGAGTGGAAGATGTGGAGAAGCCTGGGAAGCTTCGTCTGCTGGAGCGGTTGCCCACATCATCGCAGGCCTGTACTTCCGTACCCTTTTGGGTGGTGGCCCACGGTTGTCCCCACCCAGGAACAAAGTTATCCACAGGTTCTCCCCAGTGTGGGAAACCCCCATTGTGAGGGGTGTGTTGCCGCGGCGTGACCCGCGCCGTCAGCGGTAACGGTGAGTTTGCTTAATCCGGCTGGTGAGCTCAGTGACCTGGTTGTAGATGGAGCGCCGCTCCTTCATCAAATCGGTTATTTTCTTATTGGCATACATCACGGTGGTGTGGTCGCGGTTGCCGAAGAGCTGGCCAATCTTGGGCAGGGACAGGTTCGTGAGTTCTCGACACAGGTACATCGCGATTTGACGAGCGGTGGCGACGGCTTGTGAGCGAGAAGAGCCGTAGAGGTCATCGACGGTGAGCTTGAAATAACTCGCTGTGTGGTTGATGATGTCGACCGGCGCAATGACATTGTCTTCGTCGAGGGTGATGAGGTCCTTGAGCACTGTTTGCACGAGAGTCATGTCAGCGGGCGTGCGATTGAGATTAGCAAACGCGGTAACTCTGATGAGTGTTCCTTCTAGTTCTCGGATGTTGCTCGAGACCTTTGTGGCGATGTACTCGAGAACGTCATCCCGTACCTGGAGCTTGTCGTTTTGGGCTTTTTTGCGCAGGATCGCGATTCGAGTCTCGAGATCTGGCGCTTGCACGTCGGTGATGAGGCCCCACTCGAACCGGCTGCGCATGCGGTCTTCGAATCCAGTGAGGTGCTTGGGCGGGAGGTCACTTGTGATGACAACCTGCTTGTTGTGGTCATGCAGGGTGTTGAAGGTGTGAAAGAACGCCTCCTGCGTTGAATCTTTTCCCTGTAGGAACTGGATGTCGTCGATGAGCAAAATGTCGATTTCGCGGTACCGCGATTGGAAAAGATTCGCCCGGTTATTAGCGATGGAATTGATGAAATCGTTGGTGAACTCTTCGCTCGACACATATCGCACCCGGATGCCCGAGTACAGATTCTCGGCATAGTGTCCGATTGCGTGCAGAAGGTGGGTCTTACCCAACCCGGACTCGCCATAGATAAACAGCGGGTTGTACGCCTTTGCTGGCGCTTCGGCGACGGCCACAGCGGCAGCGTGTGCGAAGCGATTCGAGGCGCCGATCACAAAATTATCGAAACTGTATTTGTCGTTGAGGCGGCTGTCACCTCGACGTCCGGAGGCTTCAGAGGGTGGCGACGCGATTGATGGCTGCTCAATATACGAGGGGTGTGGGCCCGAAGGGTCAGTGGTCGGCTCGAAGTTGTCGTGATGGATCTCTGGGTTCACCACGATGGCGAAGCTCGAGACCGTTTCACCCGCGACTGAGGTAAGCGCACTCAGTAGGGGGAGACGAATGCGCTGCTCGAGCATTCCGCGGGTCAACTCGTTTGGCACCTCGAGATAGAGGGTGCCGGCCATGACTCCGCGAGGCTCGACGAGATTGATAAAGCCGTGCAGCTGTGGGGTGATGCGGTCATCCTCACTCAGGGCCGCTTTGACAGACGACCAGAGTTCCAGTGGCGAGTCGCCTTCTTCAGCCATGGTGAGCTCCTTTGCAATTCATGGGCAGTGGAGAGATGTTAACTTTCGCCACTGACGAATCACGACGAGGGGCCTTGTCTACTGTAAACCGGCGGCGGCCGGAAGAGTTCCGGCCTGTGGAGTGGGTGCAGATAACACCTCCGCCTCGCTCTGTGGTTTGACCGTGGCCAATGCTCGACCTATTGTTAACCGGTTGACCTCTGTCCGAGTCTGACTTTTGCGGCCGGACTCCGTTATTTGTCATTGCCAGCCCGCTGGGCCTAGGAGAGAACCATGAGCAAGCGCACCTTTCAGCCAAACAACCGCCGCCGCGCGAAGGTTCACGGTTTCCGGCTTCGCATGCGGACCCGTGCCGGTCGGGCAATCCTTGGGGCACGTCGCCGCAAGGGCCGCACCGAGCTGTCGGCTTAAGCCTTCGGTGCTCTCTCGAGCACACCGGTTGATTCGGGCAGACGACTTCCGCCGCACTGTACGCCGGGGTCGGCGATCGGTGACGTCGTCGATGGTTGTGTATCGATGCCGTGATGCTACTGTGCGCGGTCCAGTGGTGGGAGTAGTGGTCTCGAAGCACGTGGGTGGTGCGGTGGTGCGAAACCGGATTCGCCGCCGCCTTCAGTCGCTCTGTGCGCAGCTGATTGGTCAGTTACCAATGGACGAGATGATCGTTATTCGTGTTCTGCCCGGGGCACACCAAGCCTCGTGGGATACCCTGCGCACGGAGATCAGGGGATCTCTAGGGATGACGGTGGGGGCCTCATGACTGGCAGCGCAGTATCTAGTGGCACTGCCGCTCAACCTGCCCGGATGAAAAGCGTCGCATCGCTGAGGGACACACTTCGCGTTGCCACGCTTGTTCCCCGCAACCTCGCCATCGTGGCGTTGCGTCTGTACCGGGTGTTGGTGTCGCCCCTCTACGGCGACGTGTGTCGGTACTACCCGAGCTGTTCTGCCTACGCTCTGGGGTGTGTGCAAGAGCACGGGCTGACCCGCGGGGGTTGGCTTACCGCACGTCGACTGGTCCGTTGCCATCCCTGGGCCGAGGGCGGCATTGATGACTGGCCCGTCACACAAAATTCTTCCCACCGCCAAAACCGGTGGGGCTTGATCGTGCTTGATAGAGAGGCGTAACCCACACCCATGGACATTTTTGCCATCGTTCTTTGGCCCATCAAGTGGGCTATCGAGGCGATCCTCGTCGGATTCCACTGGCTTTTCACCTTCGCCGGTTTAGAAAGCGAGGCCGGCTTCACGTGGGTGCTGTCGATTGCGGGTCTTGTGGTCGTCGTTCGCGCCGCGCTGATCCCGGTCTTTGTGCGGCAGATCAAGAACCAGCGCAAGATGCTTGAAATCTCACCTGACCTGAAAAAGATTCAGGACAAGTACAAAGGCAAGAAAGACCAGTTCTCACGCGAGGCAATGTCGCGCGACACGATGGCGATGTACAAGAAGCACGGCACCAACCCACTGTCGTCCTGTTTGCCGATTCTGTTACAGATGCCGATCTTCTTCGGTCTCTTTTCGGTGCTCAACAGTTCATTCCAGGGCCTCAACGGTGTCGGTTTTCTTGACGAGCAGTTGTCTCAAGAATTTGGTCGAGCAACCCTTTTCGGCATCGCGCCACTGGGGTCAACGATGGTCACCTCAGACGGTAACGGGTGGGTCATCGTGATCGCCGCGATCCTCATCGTGCTGATGACGGCGTCGCAATTCATCACCCAGTTGCAGATCATGTCGAAGAACCAGAGCCCGGAGATGAAAGCCTCTCCAATGTTCCGGCAGCAGCGCATCCTGCTGTATCTGCTCCCCATCGTCTTTCTATTCTCCGGAATCGCCTTCCCGCTGGGGGTGATGTTTTACTGGTTCGTCTCGAACATTTGGACAATGGTGCAGCAGTTCATCGTCATTCGTAACCTGCCAACCCCCGGCAGCGAGGCCGCACTGGCTCGAGAAGCGCGGCTGGACAAGCAGCGGCAGCGGCGCGGCATCGTCGAACCAGACCCGGAGATTCCCGGAGCACTGGCAGTTGAAGAGCCAAAGAAAGTTCAGCGGGCGCAGCCCATCAACAAAAACCGTTCCAAGAAGAAGGGTGGTCGCTAGATCATGACCGATGCTCCTGAAGCCACCGTCGAGGCTTTCCCGGCCGCGAACCCCTTGACCCTCACCTCCCCCACCGCCTCTAGCACGACGGCGATCGATGGACCGAATGTTGCCGCAGACTCCGACGAGGGCGATTTGGCCGCGGACTATCTTGAGGAGCTGCTTGATCGGGCTGACCTCGATGGTGACATCGACATCGTGGTGCGTGCAGGCAGGGTGTACCTCTCCATCGAGGCTGACGAGCCCGACTCCCTGCGGACGCTCTCGAAGCCTGACACCGTGTCAGCGCTGCAAGAACTCACGCGGCTCGCGGTCCATGCAAAGACGGGCGAGTTTTCCCGCCTCATCCTCGACATAGCCGGCTCACGCGACGCCCGTGCCGAAGAGCTGCAGCGCCTGGTAGACCGCGCGGTTGAGCGTATCGATGAAGGCGCGGCGTCTGCGGCACTGCCGCCGATGTCAAGCTACGAGCGCAAGCTGGTGCACGACCTCGTGGGTGAGCGTGGTTTCACGTCCGAATCAGAGGGCGAGGGCGCAGAGCGCCACACCGTTATTCGCCGTGGCTAGTGATTCGCGAAATGTTTCACGTGAAACATTCGTGGGTGGATCACCCCCCGGCTCCCCCGCGCTGGAACAGGAGCCCTCGGCGGCGGCCGCAGTGTTCGGCGACCATCTCGCTGCAGTCCGCCTGTTGGCGCGGGATCTAGCTTTCCACTCGGAGGAACTAGGGCTTTTGGGCCCCCTAGAGCTTGAGCGGCTATGGACGCGACATCTGATCAACTGCGCGGTCGTGGCGCCCTATCTCTCAGCCGGAGCGCGGGTTGCTGATGTTGGTAGCGGCGCTGGTCTTCCCGGCTTGGTGCTGGCAATACTGCGCCCCGACGTGTCGTTCACCCTGATAGAGCCCATGGAGCGCCGGTCCGACTGGCTGGTTGCGCAGTCTGCACGTCTGGGCCTAGGTAACGTGGCAGTGTTGCGTGCACGTGCAGAGGAGGCGGTCGCCTCCGGCCCATTCGACCAGGTCACAGCACGTGCGGTGAGTGCGTTGTCAAAACTCATCGTTATGACTGCACCCCTGTTACGCGAAGGCGGCGAGATGCTTTTTTTAAAGGGCGCGCGAATCCCCGAGGAGGTCACCGCCGCCGGCCTTGCTATGAAGAAGCATCGGGTGTATCGCCACGAGGTTCTCGTGTTGGAGGCGGGGGCATCGTCTGAGGCGACGCGATTGTTTCGGGCTACAGTTGGCGTGGCGGTCTGAGCAGGGCAATCGCGCTTCGGGCGCACAGGGGCGACCAGCCGCGCTAGCGCCTTCCACCCTCAGCGCTGAGGCGGTGCGGGGCCGACGACGACCGTCCTGGCACACGCAGAGCAAACGTTTCACGTGAAACATTCCAACGAAAGGGCCTTCTGTGACCACCGAAGTCCCGTACGACCGCAACACGCCGTTGGCCCGTCAAATCGCTGAGACGACACGGCGACGAGCGGCTCTCGAGACCACCGTTTTCCCACTGCCCACCGCCACTCGGGTTTTCACGGTGTCAAACCAAAAAGGGGGCGTCGGTAAGACCACAACGACCGTCAACCTCGCCGCTGCGCTCGCCCGGTCTGGGGCACGGGTGCTCGTAATCGATCTGGATCCTCAGGGCAACGCCTCCACCGCTCTGGGCATTGAGCATCACGCCGATACCCCCAGCGTGTACGACGTCGTGGTGGGCGACACTCCCATGGCAGACGTGGTGCAACAGAGTCCGGAGTTCGAGGGTTTGTTCTGCGTGCCGGCGACGATCCATCTTGCTGGTGCTGAGATAGAGCTTGTCTCGCTCGTCGCGCGAGAGCAGCGGCTCCGTACGGCACTGGACGCCCTTCTGAAGGCCGCGAGGGCGGATGCCACCAGCTCGCCCTTTCACTACGTCTTCATCGACTGCCCGCCGTCGCTCGGCCTGCTGACCATTAACGCCTTCGTGGCCGCCCGTGAGGTACTCATTCCTATTCAGTGCGAGTATTACGCGCTTGAGGGGCTCAGCCAGCTCATGAATAGCATCCAGCTCATCGAGCGTCACCTCAACCCCGAGCTTCGGGTATCCACCATTCTCATGACCATGTACGACGGCCGAACGAATCTTGCCAATCAGGTGGTTGCCGACGTTCGGCAACACTTTGGCCAGCAAGCTCTAAAAACCGTGATTCCTCGATCGGTGCGCATCAGTGAAGCTCCAAGTTATGGGCAGACTGTCATTAGCTACGACCCCGGCTCTCCGGGTTCGCTGTCGTATTTGGAAGCGGCCGCAGAAATTGCACAACGAGGAGTAGAAGCCTAATGGCGCAAAAAAGGACTGGTCTAGGACGCGGCATCGGTGCGCTCATTCCCACCGGTGAGGGCGACCGCCCCGTGGATGTGTTCTTTCCTGTGCCCGCGAGCGCTCCAGCTCTAACGCCAGTACCGGGTGCCCGGCTCGCAGCGATCGCGCCCTCAGACATTGTCCCTAACCCACAGCAGCCCCGCACGGAGTTTCGTGAAGAAGAGCTCGCTGAGCTCGTGCACTCGGTACGCGAGTTCGGCGTGTTGCAGCCCATCGTGGTGCGCGAACGCGTCGGTGCAACGCCTGGAGAGCCAGCGTACGAGTTGATTATGGGCGAGCGGCGCTTGCGGGCCTCCACTATCGCGGGTCTTGATGTCATTCCGGCCATTGTGCGCAACACCAGCGACGACAATATGTTGCGCGACGCGTTGCTCGAGAATCTGCATCGCGCCCAGCTGAACGCCCTGGAAGAGGCCAGCGCGTATCAACAACTGCTGGGCGACTTTGGCATCACCCAGGAGGAGCTGGCTCAGCGATTGGGCCGCTCTCGGCCGCAGATCACCAACACCCTCAGGCTGCTGAAGCTGCCGGCGCCGGTACAGGCTCGGGTAGCGGCCGGGGTTCTCACCCCGGGCCACGCACGCGCAATTTTGTCGACCGGGAACGCCGAGGCCATGCTTCGTCTCTCTGACAAGATTGTGAACGAAGACCTCTCGGTGCGCCAGGCAGAAGCCGCCGCCACCCTGATGGGGGGCGCAAATCGGTCACAGGCTCTCAAGAAACCATCGGCAGGGGCGCGGCAGGGGTTGCTCAACGAAATCGCTGAACGTCTCGGCGATCGACTGAACACCCGAGTTGCCATTTCGCTGGGAAAGAAAAAGGGTTCGTTGACGATTGACTTCGCGACTGTCGCAGACCTCAACCGAATTCTCGGCGAGCTCGGCGACGAGGGGTACCGCTGAAACACGTGATTCGGTAGGGCCCACCCGCGGTTACGGCGGATGCCGAGCAAGCGAACGTAGGCGCGGCCAACCATCGTGAGGTCAGAGCTACCGCTGTGCGTCGCCCGGAGCGCCCTGCACCAGCCCGGCCTGCACCAGAGCGACCTGCACCAACGCGGCGTACACCGAGCCGACATCGTGTCCCGCGGCATCGAGCGCCAGCGCGAACGTTGACGTTTCGGTCAGGCCGGGCATCACGCTAGCCTCCAGAAACCAGGGCGTGCCGGCAGCGTCAATGATCATGTCGATGCGACTGAGATGACGTAGTCCCAACGCGCGGTGGGCGGCGACTGCCGCGTGTGCAGCACGCTCGGCGACAACGGCTGTCAGCCGCGCGGGGGCGTAAAAGCGGGTCTCACCCGCGTTGTACCGCGCCTCAAAATCATAAACGCCTGACAGGGGCTCGATTTCGACCGGCGGTAGGGCCACGGGCCCATCACCCATGTCAAGGATTCCGATTGCCACTTCAACGCCGATGATGCGCTGCTCAATGAGGGCCACGTCACCGTAGGTGTAGGCGAGCACCATCGCTCGACGTAATTCGTCGTCGGTGGAAGCCAGGCTTACCCCTTGGGCCGAACCCCCCTGCGCCGGCTTGACGGCGAGGCCTGAGGCCAGCTCGTCGTGAACGACGGCGAGAACACTGTCAGTGCCCAGTTCACGAAACGCGGCGCGCGTGAGGGTGATTGAGCGCGGGGTGGTCACCCCGGCACGCTCAACAAGGCTTTTGGCAGTGGGCTTGTCCCATGCGAGCCGGGTGGCGGATGCCGAGGATCCGACGTACGGAAGCCCCAAGAACTCCAACAGGGCGCGCAGTGACCCATCTTCGCCGCTGGCACCGTGGAGGCAGGGCCATACGACGTCAGGACGGTCGTCATTCACGGTGCCGATCAGGCTGGCATCTGGGTCATGCATGGTCACAGCGAGACCGTGTGCTGCGAGGCCATCTGCGACCCGTCGCCCAGATTTCAGCGAGATGTCGCGTTCGTGGGACATTCCCCCGGCGAGCACGGCCACGCGCACTGCGGGCACTGTCACGAGATATTCGGCGGCGGGCTAGCCACATGCGGGTCGTAGCGATGCGACGCCACCTGCTCGGGGGGTGAGAAGGCTGACAGTAAATCTTGTTCGCCTCGCACGACCGTGGCAAGGCGGCGTATTCCCTCGCGAATTTCTTCTGGTGGCGGGTAGCAGAAGGCGAGTCGCAGGTGAGAACGCCCTGACCCGTCAGCGTAGAAGGCCGTTCCAGGCGTGTACGCCACCAACTCTTTAACCGCTCGCGGCAACATGCTCTTCGAGTCGAGACCCTCGGTCAGGGTTACCCAGAGATAAAACCCACCATTGGGTATCGTCCAGTGCAGTTCGGGCAAGTGGTGCTGCAGCGCCTCGACCATGGCGTCTCGACGATCCCGGTAGATACCGCGAAAAACGTCGATCTGTCCGCGCCAATCTGCCCGCTGAAGATAGTCGCTGATCACCATCTGGTTGAGCGAACTCGGGCTCAGAATCGCTGCCTCGGCCGCGAGCACAAGCTTTTCACGGATCGCGTGTGGCGCCAGGGCCCACCCCACTCGAAAGCCTGGTGCCAGCGTTTTTGAAAACGAGCCCAAGTAGATGATGCCCTCACTCTCGACGCTGCGCATTGCAGCCGGAGCAGGCCGATCAAACCACAACAAACCGTAGGGGTTGTCCTCAAGAATGAGGATTCCTTGAGAACGGGCGATATCGATGATGGCGAGCCGGCGCTCGCTCGAGAGAGTCGTGCCCGCTGGGTTGTTGAAGGTGGGAATTAGATACAGCAATTTGATGTTTTTGCCGGCGGCGCGCAGCGATTGGATGCGTTCGGTGAGAGCCGCCGGAATCATGCCCTCAGCATCCATGGCGATGTGGTTAACCTCGGCCTGGTAGGAGCGAAAAATGCCCAGGGCACCCACGTATGAGGGCGATTCGGTGAGTACAACGTCGCCCGGATTCAAGAAGAGCTTGGCGACGAGGTCGAGTGCCTGTTGTGATCCGGTGGTGACGACGATTTCATCGACGCCCGCACGAATACCCTCGATGGCCATGATGTCGAGGATGTGCTGCCGCAATTCTGGGGTTCCTTGACCTGACCCGTACTGCAGGGCTCGGGCCCCCTCATCGCGCATGACCCGTTGCATTGATTCCGAGAGCAGTGGCAGATCGAGCGCGGAGACGTAGGGCATCCCCCCCGCAAGCGAGACGACCTCGGGGCGCGACGCGACCGCGAACAGGGCACGAACTTCAGACCCACTCAGACCTGACGTGCGGTCGGCATAGTGGTCAGACCAGGGGTCGAGATTGGTGCCCTCGTTCACAAGTGACATGTGCGCTTTCTTTGCCGGCACGGCCGGGGATGCAGGCCCCGGTGCGGGTGTTTAGGCGAGAAACTCGGCCAGATCGGCTTCGAGAGCAGGCTTCGGCTTGGCACCGATGATGGTCTTCACGACCTCACCACCGCGAAAGACCTTCATGGCCGGAATCGAGGTGATCTGGTATTTCATGGCCGTTTCAGGGTTGTGGTCGACGTTGAGCTTGACGATTTCGATCTTGTCAGAATTTTCGCTCGCAATCGCGTCGAGAATGGGCGACACGGCACGGCACGGGCCACACCACTCCGCCCAAAAGTCGACCATGATCGTTTTTTCGCTCTTCAGAACGTCTGCTTCGAAGGTGGCGTCGGTGACGTCGCGTGTGCTCATAGGGGTCTCCTTGTGGTGGGTGGTCGGATCAGACAGCAACGGGGGTCGCGAGGCGGTTCGCGTCGTGCAACTTCTCAAGGTAGTGCTGAACATCGAGCGCCGCGACGGTTCCGCTACCGGCGGCAGTAATCGCTTGCTTGTACGTGGGGTCGATCACGTCGCCGGCTGCGAAAACGCCTGCGACGCTGGTGCGCGACGACGGTGACTGGATGGCAATGGTGCCGTGTTCGGTGAGGTCAAGGATGTTGTGCACCAGGTGGGTGCGCGGGTCTGCTCCGACAGCGATGAAAACTCCCTGCACATCGAGCGGGCGCTCGTCACCCGTGACGGTGTCGCGAAGGCCGATACCCGTCACCAGGTCAGCGCCATAAATGTGCTGCACAGTGGCGTTGGTGATGAATTCGATCTTGTCGTCGGCGTGCGCACGATCGAGCATGGCTGCTGAAGCGCGGAACGTGTCAGAGCGGTGAACGATGTAGACCTTGTCGGCAAAGCGGGTGAGGAAAGTGGCTTCTTCCATCGCAGAGTCGCCACCACCGATGACAGCCACAGTTTTTTGACGAAAAAAAGCACCGTCACAAGTAGCGCACCACGACACTCCATAGCCACTGAGGCGCTCTTCGTCAGGTAAGCCGAGTTTGCGATAGGCCGAGCCGGTGGCGTAAATGATGGCGTGCGCTTCGTGACGGTCGCCGTTGCCGAGTGTGACCGCTTTGACGGGGCCCTCTAGCTCGAGCGAGATCACATCATCGAACACGATCTCAGCGCCAAATCGTTCGGCCTGCTGCTGCATCCGCATCATCAGATCGGGGCCCATCACGCCTTCGGGAAATCCGGGGAAGTTCTCAACGTCAGTGGTCTTCATAAGCTCGCCACCGAATTCGACGGAACTGGCGATGACCAGGGGCGCCAGGTTCGCGCGCGCAGCGTAAATGGCGGCAGTGTATCCGGCGGGGCCGGAGCCAATAATGATGACGTGACGCATGATTCCCCTTGCGATCGGCGGTGACAGTGCCTGTGGCTATTTTTGTGACGACCAACACGGCACTAGTAGCGACAACTCAGTCTAGGTCGGCCGTATTCCGCGTGCGGTGGGTGCGGCGAATCTTCACTGCCGGGTGTCAGCGGCGCAGCCAGGCACGAATGGGCGCTGCAATGGCCATGTACTCGGGCAATCGCATAGCCGCGAGACCTGCGAGGTAGACCACGGTCATGACCGCCGCGATGAGCAGCATGGTCAGCACCGCGGCGATCTCTGATGACCGCGCCAGCCCATCAGCGGCAAAGGCCCCGACCGCCCAACCGACGGCGAGGCCGGCCGCACTGGCGGGAATCGCGGCGAGCCCAAACTGTGCAGTACGCCGCAATACGTGACGCCCGTCGAGGCGACCCATTCGACGACGAAGCAGCAACAGTGCGACCACTGTTTGCGCGGTGCCCGCCAGTGATGTCACCAGAGCAATGCCGATGGCAATCATCCCGGTCGGAAGGGTGGCCACGATGAGCGCTCCAACGACGAAGAGTGCCGCTTGAGCGAGCTGAATAAAGAAAACGGTGCGCGTATCTCCGAGCGCGTAAAACACCCGCTGCACAACGAACAGAACAGTGAAGGGAATGAGCCCGACGACGAAGGCGGCGATCACGCGAGCCATGCCGTCGACGGCATCGGCGGATCCACCGAAAATCCTTGCGAACGGACCCGCCACGACGAGTAGGCCGGCGGTTGCCAACACCATGATCATGAGGATGCGCCGAAGCGATTCGCTGAGATCGGCTCGCACTGCCTCACGGTCATTGTCGCGGGCGTGAGCACTCATGCGCGTGAAGTAGGCCGTAGCGAGTGACACCGTCACCACCGAGTGCGGGAGCATAAAGATGAGCCAAGAAAATCGCAGAACGGCGAGTGACGGTTCGTCGCCCGCAGCCGACAGTGAGGTGACGTTCGCTTGTACGATGCCCGCCAGTTGCGTGACGACCACCATGCCGAAAACCCAGCCAGCGGCGCGGCCAGTGGCACCGAGGCCCACACCTTTCCAGCGAAAGTCGGGCCGGTAACGCAGGCCGGCTCGGCGCCAGAAGGCAAAAAGCACGACGGCCTGCACCGCGATTCCGAGCGTCGCTGACCCGCCGAGAAGCGCAATCATCGCCGGGGTCCAGTCGACGGCCACTGTGACGTCTTGCGAAAAAAGTAACGTGAATGCGACGAGGCCGATGATCGCAACCACGTTGTTGAGCGCGGGCGCCCACGCGAAGGGGCCAAACACCTGGCGAGCGTTCAGCACCTCACCGAAGAGGCTGTAGACGGCGTAAAACAGCACCTGTGGCAAACACCAGTAGGCGAAGGCGACAGCAAGCGCCATCTCTTCTTTGGTGAATCCTCTGCCGCCATCGACTGATTGCTGTGCGTACAGGCTGACGAGGAGCGGCGCGGCAACGGTGGCGATGATGGCCGCCGCGAGGAAGACGACGAGCCCGAGAGTGGCCAGACGGTTGATGAAGCGTTGCCCGCCATCGTCGTGGAGCGCCGCCTTGACGATCTGTGGAACCAGTACGGCTCCGAGAACACCCCCGGCGACAATCGCGTAAATGTTGTTCGGCAACTGGTTGGCTAGGGCGAAGGCGTCAGCGCCGGCGCCGACTGTACCGATGGTCTGGGCGAGCACGATCGCGCTGACGAAGCCAAGAAGCCGCGACACGATGGTGCCCGAGGCCAGCACCATGCTGGAACGCCCAATACTGCGGTTAGTCTCGTCGGTCATGAATCGCTGCCGGCTGTCATTGCGCGCTTTCTGGGGTGCGGCGTAGCCGCCGTTTGCGAATGTCGCGGGCGAGGCCCCACGTCAGCAAGAGCACGAGTGCGGCGGTCACCGCAATGGTACCGGCGGTCTCCCATCCGGCCTGCAAATTCAGGGACACCCGTGTGGGCTCTCCGATTGAGCGGTTTTGATCATCGTGCAGTGACACCGTGATGCCCACCTGACCGTTGGTGAGCGATTCGACGGGAACACGCGCGCGTGTCTGGGAGCGGGGCTCGATTATGGTCTCAACGTCGCCATTAACAACCTGCAACTGCGCCGTGTCAGGGTCGACGCGCACAAAAACCCGAACGGCGACGTCGAGCTGGTTTTGTACAGTGATCGGTAGTGATGCGCGGTCGGCTAGCAGGGTGATGTCGCTGCTTTCGACGATCTGCACGGAGGTGCGGAGCGCGGCAGACGCCGTGGCGAACGACTGCAATGCGTCGGTCGCGCCTTTACCCCACCCCAGAGACAGCGCGGCTAATAGTTCGAGACGGCGAATGTCGGTGATGTCGCTCGGAGCAACAGCGATCTCGGCGAATACCCGGTCAGCCGCCTCAGCGGCCAGGGCCGCTTGCACGGCGGCGGTGAGTACCTCATCACCAGCAGCCGGCAAGATAACCGCTTCGTCCGTGGGTGCATCAAGGGTGATGGGTGCTGCCGAGCCAGTCACCCAGGGCAAAGAAACTGTCTGCACAATTGTGTCAATAAGTCGGTCAGCACCTGCCGGCGCCTGACGGCTGAAGGGAATGACCGTGGGGGTCGCGGGCGCCGACTGCGCGTTCGCCGCGAGCAGCCCCGACAGTCGGGCCACAGCGCGGTCAAACCCCTGTTGCGATTCGGCCAGGCTCGCGTTCTGGGCTTCTTTGGCGATTACTGCGTCGACTCGCAAGACTTGAAGAAATCCGGCCGTTTGCACGGGAACGCTGTTCGACAGCGATGTGTCGGGGATGATGAGGACCTCTTGTCCGGGGGCTGCGAGACCCGCGAGTGTTTCTGCGGTGAGGGGCGTCTCTCCCAACCAGCTCCACCCGCGAAGGGTGGTGGGCCAGGACGTCAGATCGGCGATACCACCCACCTCTTGAGGTGGCAGCGGGGTGTTGGCGGCGATGAGCGTCGAGACCGGGTCAGCGTCGGCCCAGGGCAGGAGAAACGTGTCGTTGGAAATCAGCGCTAATCGTTCAAGAAACAGCGTTGCCGAGGGTGGCGCATCGCCACCCAGAGCGCGAATCGAGTCGATGATGCGCGGATCAATGCCGACAACGACGGGGAGCCCGGCGACGGCGTCGAGCGTACGCGTGAGAGCGCCAACCTCAGAGGTGTAGAGGGCGAGGTCATCTGCCGCGAGAAAGGCGGCCGATTCGCCGGGCGTTGTGAGGGCGGCGACGAAGGTGGTTGCCGTCGCGGGGGTGATGGTGTCGTCAGGAACCCAGACCAGCGCTGTGCGGTCTGTGACAACGGGTTGACCCTCGATCGACGCGTTCACCTCCGCCAGCCGGACGCCGAACGACCCGCTGAGCGGGGCGGTGTCCGCAGGCACAATGAGGTCGAGTACCGCGCTCGCTCCGGGGTCAAGCGCCGACACGGTGGCCTGCGCGATAACGGTGGGAAGCGTGTTGGCCGCTAGCTCGTCCGTGAACCACTCGGTGAGCCGTTGCGGGCTGGCTGCAGTGAGCCCGTCTACGCCCAGATTCACCGTGATGGCTTCGGATGCTCCCGCGCCATTGTTCGTCAGGGTCACGCGCACGCTGAGCGGTTCGCCCGGCCGCACGATTCCGGTGGCCGCGGGTGCAGCACGAAGCTGTAGTGCACCCTCGCCTTCCCCGGTCGTGCTCGTGAGGGCCATGCCCACGGCGGGAGCGGAGAGTGTTGGCGTGAGCCCGACGCCGAGCAGCAGAGCTGCGAGAACGAGCATGGTACTGAGCCAGAGCCGTGGCGCTGCGCGCCGGGGCTGTGTGCGAAACCGGGGTGCGGACACGCGTCGACCCACGTGATCCTGCTCGGTCGACATGGGCAAAGTCTAGACTCAGGTCACTATGCAGAGCGTGGCTGAAGCCGTTACCCGACTCGAGGCCCTCGCCACCGCCGAGCCCCTCGCGTCACTCGCCAGCCGTTTCGTTGCGGCGGGGCACGAGTTGGCGCTCGTGGGGGGACCCGTGCGTGACGCGTTCTTGGGCCGCCCCGTCAACGATCTCGATCTGGCGACGTCAGCGCATCCTGACGACATTGTGCGCATTATTCGACCCCTCGCCGATGCCCACTGGGAAATTGGTCGAGCGTTTGGCACCATCGGAGCGCGACTGGGAGAACACACGGTCGAAATCACGACGTATCGCGCTGATGCGTACTCAGCAGATTCGCGCAAGCCCGAAGTGGCCTTCGGTGACACGCTCGAAGGTGATCTTGTGCGGCGTGATTTCACGATGAACGCGATGGCCCTGCGGTTACCCGACCTGACACTGGTCGACCCGGCGGGTGGGCTCGACGATCTGTTTGCCCGCCGTTTAATGACGCCGGGCAGCCCCGACGACTCTTTCGGAGACGATCCCCTGCGCATGATGCGCGCCGCGCGGTTCGTGGCCCAGCTCGACGTTCAGGTTGACCCGCGGGTCCTCGACTCGATGCAACGCATGCGCGAGCGCTTATCGATCGTTTCGGCCGAGCGGATTCGTGATGAGCTTTTGAAGCTTCTCGCCACCCCGCTGCCCCGCCGGGGGCTTGAGTTACTGGTCGACGTGGGGCTGGCAGAACTGGTGATTCCTGAAGTGCCAGCGCTGCGTCTCGAAGTCGACGAGCACGCGCACCACAAGGACGTGTACGAGCACTCGCTCACGGTGTTGCAACAGGCGATCGAGCTTGAGCAGACGCGGGCACCCGGTTCAGCACCCGACATGGTGTTGCGACTCGCGGCCTTATTGCACGACATCGGAAAACCGGCGACGAAACGGGTCGAAGCGCAGGGCGCCGTGACGTTTCACCATCACGACGTCGTCGGAGCCAAGCTGGCCCGTAAGAGATTGACGGCGCTGCGACTGGATAAAGACACCGTGGTGGCGGTGAGTCGGCTGGTCGAATTGCACCTTCGATTCTTCGGGTACAGCGATGCGCCGTGGACAGACTCCGGTGTGCGGCGCTACGTGCGTGACGCAGACACACTGCTGGAGCGGCTGCATATTCTTACCCGCGCTGATGTCACCACTCGCAACCCTCGCAAAGCCGCCCGGTTGCGGGGCGCCTACGACGAATTGGAACGCCGGATCGCGGTGTTAGCCGAACAAGAAGAACTGCAGTCGATTCGACCCGACCTCGACGGCGAACAGATCATGGCCCTGCTCAGTCTGCGACCCGGGCCGATAGTTGGCGAGGCGTATCGCTTTCTGCTGGAACAACGGCTCGACGAGGGGCCACTGGGTGCCGCTGAGGCGGAGCGCCGGCTGCATGAGTGGTACGCCGGCCGGGGCGACTGACCCAGAGTGATTTAGCCGCGCGTGGCTTGAGCCTGAGCGAGCATCCAGTTACACTCTGAAGGTTGCCCTGTCGGCCAAGCCGCGCGGGTGCACACGATGCCATAACCCTCCTGCTGCAGAGAGTCTGTAGCCGTTCGAGTCCGAAGGAGGTGGGTGAGTCATGCATCAGTACGAAATGATGGTCATTCTCGACCCAGAGATCGATGAGCGCACAGTCGCTCCGAGCCTGGACAAATTTCTCGGTGTAATCCGCAACGATGGCGGAACCATTGAGAACGTCGACATCTGGGGCCGCCGTCGCCTCGCCTACGAGATCAACAAGAAGACCGAAGGCATCTACGCCGTCGTCACCTTCTTGGCGACCCCGGCAGCGACCAGCGAACTCGACCGCCAGCTGAAACTCAGCGAAGCGGTCATGCGCACCAAGGTCTTGCGTGCAGAAGAAGCCGTTGCCCGCAACGCGTCGATCGCCGCCGAGAACACTGCCCGCGCTGAGGGCAAAGCCGCACGCGCGGCTGTCGCCGCCGGCAAGGCAGCAGCTGCCGCTAAGGCTGCGGAGTAGTCGTGGCCGGCGAGACGATTATCACTGTCGTCGGCAACCTCACGGCCGATCCCGAGCTGCGCTACACGCAGAGCGGTCTCGCCGTCGCGAACTTCACCATCGCATCTACCCCTCGAGCTTTCGACCGTGCGTCGAACGACTGGAAAGACGGGGAGGCATTGTTCATGCGCGCGAGCGTGTGGCGTGAATTCGCCGAACACGTCGCCAGTTCGCTGACGAAAGGTAGCCGTGTCGTTGCACACGGCCGCCTCAAGCAGCGCTCTTATGAGACCAAAGAGGGCGAGAAGCGCACCGCTATCGAACTCGAGGTTGATGAGATCGGGCCCAGCCTGCGATACGCCACCGCCCAGATCACCCGCAGTGCGGGTGGCGGCGCCGGCGGCGGCAACGGTGGCGGCGGCGCAGCAATGGGTTCTCGCAGTGGCGGGGCTCCGATTGCAGACGAGCCATGGGGCGCCCCTGCGGGTAACGCGAGCGCACCAGCGGGCGGCGATGTCTGGAACACTCCCGGTTCGTTCTCGGACGACACGCCCTTCTAAGACGTTTCTCGTCGGCGCGGTCAGCGACCGTGCTTACGGGCAATGTTTTACATCTATTTCTCTCAGTAAGTAAAGGACAACCACATGGCTGGCAAAAGCAGCGGCGACCGCCGCAAGCCGCGCGGTGGCAAAGGCGCAAAGAACGCCGCCCCCGCAAAGGCAATCAGGGTTGGGGTTATCGACTACAAAGACGTCGCAACCCTGCGCAAGTTCGTTTCCGAGCGTGGAAAGATCCGCGCCCGTCGCATCACCGGTGTCTCCGTACAGGAGCAGCGCCTCATCGCCCGTGCAGTTAAGAACGCGCGCGAGATGGCCCTGTTGCCGTACGCCGGCGCGGGCCGATAGGAGAACGTGATGTCGAAGCTCATTCTCACGCAAGATGTCACGGGCCTTGGGGCCCCTGGCGACGTTATCGAGGTCAAGAACGGGTTCGCCCGCAACTACCTCATCCCTCAGGGCTTTGCTGTGGCGTGGAGCCGCGGCGGCGAAAAGCAGGTCGACTCGATCAAGGCGGCGCGCGCGGCGCGCGAGTTCGCCACGATCGAAGAGGCGCAAGACCTGAAGGCACGCCTCGAAGCAGGTCCTGTCACTCTCACCGTCAAGGCGGGGGCTGAGGGTCGACTCTTCGGTTCGGTTAAGACTGTCGATGTCGCCAACGCGGTAGCAGCGGCTGGTCTTGGGTCAATCGATAAGCGTCTGCTCGAGTTGGTTGCACCCATTAAGGGGCTCGGCCAGCATGAGGCGATTCTGAAGCTGCGCGACGGCATTGTTGCCACCATCACCATCT
>Ga0222707_1000064_pt1 | contig 53622 bp, 60 predicted proteins | sample AntAcemetage1574_FD_179831 | JGI IMG/M metagenome (GOLD analysis project Ga0222707, IMG submission 179831) | Saline water microbial communities from Ace Lake, Antarctica - #1574 | ecosystem: Environmental > Aquatic > Non-marine Saline and Alkaline > Saline | place: Antarctica: Ace Lake...
AAAGCCTTAGCCCGGTCCATGATTGCGCAGGCCTGCGCCATGGGGCAGGTTGTCGTCGTCGATGGCCAGCGCACAGATGGGACCGATAGCCTGTTCAAGGATGTGCGGGCTGTACTGGGGGATATGCCCTCCCTGCCCAAGGCCAAAGGCCGCCTGTTCTGGTTCCCGGCGACTGACAAGCTCGCCGATTGGGCTGCCCCGCCGCCCGAAGTTGGCGATCACGGCTTTTACACCACCGCCGGCGTATTTTCAGACGGTGCGATCGACAAGGGCTCTGCCCTGTTGGCCGGCGCGCTGCCTGCCAAACTGCCGGGCCGCATGGCGGACCTTGGTGCCGGCTGGGGATACCTGAGCCAAGCTGTGCTGCGCCGCGAGGGTGTAAAATCCCTTGATCTGATAGAGGCAGAGGCGCTGTCGTTGGACTGCGCTCGCCTGAATGTGTCCGATGACCGCGCCGCGTTCCACTGGGGTGACGCGCTGACCTTCAAACCTGCGACAAAATACGATGGTATCGTGATGAATCCGCCGTTCCACACCGGGTCTAAGGGCACGCCCTCATTGGGGCAGGGCTTTATCGCCGCGGCGGCCCGGATGATGGCACCCCATGGAAAGCTGTGGATGGTCGCGAACCGCCATCTGCCCTACGAGGCCGCGCTGCGCGAGCATTTTCGCAACGTCGACGAGCTGCCCGGCGATGGTGCATATAAGCTGTTTTATGCTACCCGCCCGTTGAAATCCTGATCGGAGCGTTGCTTCATGTCCTTTTCTATCAAAGGCCGCACGGCAATCGTGACCGGTGCCGGTAACGGTATTGGTCTGGCGGTCGCCCGGCATTTCGTGCGCGCCGGTGCAAATGTCATGTTCGCCGACATCGACGAAGCGGCGCTGGAACGCGAAATCGCTGATCTGTCTGCCGACGCCGACCATGTGCGCATGTTCACTGGTGACTTGCGCCAAAAGCTGAGCATTGCGAACCTTGTCTCGGCCACTGTCGATGCCTTCGATCGGGTGGATATTCTGGTAAACGCTGCCCGGCATGTCACGGGCACCGTGCCGCTGGACGCCGAAGACAACTCTGTCGAAGAGCTGATGCAACAGAACTTAATGATGCCGCTGCGGCTATCGCAGGCCATAGCGCGGCGCTTCGTCAAGCAAAATGCCCCAAACGTCGAAGAGGGTCCAATTGGCTCTATCGTGAACCTTTCGTCCATCTCAGGGCAGCGGGCCCATCCGGACCTGATGGGCTTTTCAATCTCGAACGCGGCGCTGGACCAGATGACACGCAGCATGGCGGTCGCCCTTGCGCCGCAGCGGATCCGGGTCAATGGCGTATCGGTCGGGTCTGTCCTGTCGGCCAGCCTGCTGGGATGGATGCGCGATCACGAAAGTGCACGCGGCGCGATCATCGACGCCACGCCTCTGGGCCGTCTGGCCAACGCGTCAGAGGTCGGGGACACGGCGCAATACCTTGCTTCCGACGCGTCTGGCTTTGTGACGGGGCAAATTGTGACGCTGGACGGCGGCCGCACGCTGGTCGATCCCGCCGCCATCGCGGTCCACTAAAACAAGAGCGTTATTCAGGATAGAGCGCCCGGCACTGGTTGGCCGCAGCGGAGGCCTGCTTTTCCAAGATCGCCTGCCGCGCAAGCAGCTGATCCAGCGTATCGCGTTCCACATTAATGTTGATCGCCTGCGGCACATTGACCGTCTTGACCCGCGTTGTTTGGCAGAGCGTCGTCGAGAAGACCCCGTCGCGGTCGCGCTGGCGGCACATGTCGAACCCGCGGCTAACGCGCTGCTGCGTATCTATGGCAAAGCCGCGATCCAGATTGCCCTGCGTCTGCGCGATCAAAAAGGCATTCACACCTAGTGGCTCTGAAACAGAGTTCAGGCATTGCTGTTGCGGTGTGGCGCAGGCGGCCAGCAGGGCAAGCGGGACGAGGGGAAGAAGGTACCGCATAAGTGGTCTCCGGCAGGTGTGTGGCCAAGGGTCTGGCGCTTGGCATTACCCTTAGTGTCCCTTTAAGATGATATGCAATAACAGCGGGGCAAGGGCCAGATGACCGACATGATGGATACCGAAAAAGCGCAGGCAAGTGCGTGGTTCGAAACCCTGCGCGACACGATCGTCGCCGCGTTCGAGAGATTGGAAGACGCCCAGACCACAGGCCCCACCGCAGACCTGCCCGCTGGCCGGTTCGATAGGACAGAGACGCGCCGCACGTCGGACGACGGATCAGAGGCAGGCGGTGGCCTGATGTCCGTGATGCGCGGCGGGCGGGTTTTTGAAAAGGTCGGCGTGAACACATCTACCGTCCACGGCGTTTTGGGCGAGGCAGCGCAGCGCGCGATGGCCGCCCGCGGCGTGCCGGGCATGGACCGCGACCCGCGGTTCTGGGCATCTGGCATCAGCCTTGTCGCACATATGCAGAATCCCCATGCCCCCGCCGTGCACATGAACACCCGCATGTTCTGGACGCCGCACGCCTGGTGGTTCGGCGGCGGGTCCGACTTGAACCCTTGCATCGAGTATGTAGATGATACCGCTCATTTCCATGCTGTGCAGCAGCAGCACTTGGACCCGCACGGCACTAATCTTTATCCTCGGCTCAAGGCGTGGGCGGACGAGTATTTCTATATCCCGCACCGAAACCGCGCGCGCGGTGTCGGCGGTATTTTTATGGACGATCACTGCACCGGCGACTGGGACGCGGACTTTGCCCTGACGCAGGACATCGGGCGCGCTTTTTTGCCTGCCTATCAGCCCTTGGTGGACCGTCGCCGCACGCTGGCGTGGACCGATGCGGACAAGGATACACAGCTGATTCATCGCGGCCTTTATGCAGAATACAACCTTGTCTATGACCGGGGGACCAAGTTCGGCTTGGCCACGGGCCACGACGCGAACGCCGTTTTGATGAGCCTGCCGCCGCTGGCAAAATGGGTCTGACACCGCGCGGTTCGGGGGGTGCACAGGGACCCGCGCGGCGGGTTGATGCGTGCCTGATCTTGATGCCGTTTTAAGCAGATTGGCAGCGCAATTGTCTTGGGTGCGTCGGCGGGTGTCCGCTGGCTGGCGGAAGCTGGGGCCCGTTGCTGCATTGCAGGGCTTGAGCGGCGCATCCTGCCGCGCATAGGCTAAGCGTTGAAAATAAGCGGGGAACGCGCAATGAACCAATCCGGCAAAGCACTGCAGTGGGTGGGCCTGATCGCCGTGGCGATTTCTCTGACCGGCTGCGGGATGTTGGGCGGCGATAAGGATGCAGCCGCGACGCGCAGCTTTGCCAGGGGGGACACGGATGCGCTGGAATGTCTTGAGCGGGCGATGTTCTTCGAATCGAACCGATCGAGCCGTGACGGTCTGCTTGCGGTCGGAAACGTTGTGATGAACCGCGTTCGTGCGAGCGAATTTCCCGATACGGTCTGCGGCGTTGTTGGGCAAAAGAACCAGTTCGCGCCCGGCGTGATGTCGCGCCCGATGAACGCCAACGGCCTGCCGCGTGTACAAGAGGCGGCGGTGTCCGTGATGCGGGGCGAACGGCACCCGATGATCGGCGACGCCAAGTTCTTTCATCAGGCGGGCCACAGTTTTTCTTATGACAACATGCACTACGTCGCGACCGCTGGCGGCAATGCCTTTTATGAAAAGCGCAAGAAAGCCTTTGTCGCCCAACCTGTGCCGCTGCCTGCAATTGAAGGTCTGACGGGCGGCTAAGCCGCGTGTCTAGTCCTTGGGCTGCAGAACCTGCGCAAGGACTAGGCCCATCGGTCCGCTGGCTGCCAGTCCCTGCACTGTGCCAGCACGGTCTGCCTGTGATTTATGCTGGTTCACCTTCCACGCCCCGGTCAGCCGTGTGACCGGCAGGCGCAATCCAACGATGCCGCGCTGCAGGCTGGCGATGTAGTCGGCGGGGGCATCGTTTACCGCCCAAGGGGCAGGCCGGCCGGATTCCATCTTGTCTGTCATGGCGCTGACATGGGCGTGCAGCCAATCGCCATCCTGCACGGCGGATAACATCCCGTGGGCGTGCACAGCGATATAGGTCCAGGTCGGGACGACTTTGCCTGTGTCTGCCTTGGACGGATAAAACCCCGGTCTGATATAGGCATGCGGCCCTTGAAATATTGCGACCGCCTGTCCGGTGCTACGCCAATGCGGGTTGGCCCGCGCGACATGGGCTTCCAGCACCATCGCGTCATCGGGCCCGGTCAGCATCATCGGCACATGGGTGACGACAGGGCCGTCATCCGATTGCGTGACCAGCGCGCCAAAGACTATGTCATCCACAGCTGCGCGTAGCACATGGGTACGGTCTTCTTGGAACGCCGGAGGCACGTACATCATATGCCGCGAACGGTGTCGATCATCAACTGCACATTCGCCGGGTCTGCATCGGGGGTGATGCCGTGGCCAAGGTTAAAGATGTGCGGCCCACCGCTGAAGGCCTGCACAACCTTGCGGGTTTCGCGGATTAAATCCTTCCCGCCCGTCACCATGTGCCGGGACGCCAGATTGCCCTGCACGCAGCCATCGATCTGCACATGGCCCGCGGCCCATTCTGGCGTGACACCGTCATCCAGCGCAATGCAATCGGCACCAATCGCGGCATGCAGCCCCTGATAGCGGGTGCCAGCACCGCGCGGAAACGCGATGACGGGGATATGCGGATACTTGGCCTTCAGCGCGGCCGTGATCTGACGCGCAGGCTCCACCGCGTATTTCGCGAAATCATCGCCCTGCAGCGATCCGGCCCAGCTGTCGAAAATCTTGACGACCTCTGCCCCGGCGTCGATCTGGCGCGACAGGTAATGGATCGTGCCTTCGGTGATCTTTGCAATCAGCGCCTCGAACACGGGGCGGTTTTGATCCTTCAGCGCATGGGCAGGGCCCTGATCAGGGGTGCCTTGGCCTGCAATCATATAAGTCGCAACAGTCCAAGGCGCGCCGGCAAAGCCGATGAGCGTCGTTTCCTTGGGCAATTCGCGCGACAAGATCTTGACCGTTTCATAAACAGGCGACAGCACGGCGTCGATTTCATCTACGGGGCCTAGCTTGCCCAGACCAGCCTGATCGGTGATCGTGGACAGGCGCGGTCCTTCGCCAGTGACAAACCACAGATCCGCCCCAAAAGCCTGCGGCAACAGCAGGATGTCCGCAAACAGGATCGCCGCGTCAAAACCGTAGCGGCGGATCGGCTGTAACGTCACCTCTGCCGCCAGCTCTGGGTTGTAGCACAGCGACAAAAAATCGCCGGCCTTCGCGCGGGTCGCCTTGTATTCCGGCAGATACCGCCCGGCCTGCCGCATCATCCAAATCGGGGGCGTGGGCAGGGTTTCACCCGCTAGGGCGCGCAGAATGGTCTTTTGCTGAGGCATGGGACGTCCTTTGTGTTGCGGGTTTGGTCGCAACGCGCAGGGCTGTTGTCAAGCCAGATTGGCAGGGCTAACAGTTGATACATGATGTTGAATTTGCCCACACCCGCCGCCGCGCTCAAGATCGGAACCCGAGGATCGCCCCTCGCAATGGCTCAGGCCAATGAAACCCGTGAGCGTTTGGCGGTCGCTTTTGATCTGTCATTCGAGGCATTTACCATCGTAATCATTAAAGTGACCGGCGATCAGATCATCGATCGCCCGCTGAAAGAAATCGGCGGCAAGGGCCTGTTCACCCGCGAGATTGAAGAGGCGTTGCTGGCCGGCGATATCGATATTGCCGTGCATTCCATGAAGGATATGCCAACCCTGCAACCGGACGGTCTGCTGCTAGATACCTATCTGCCGCGTGAAGACGTGCGCGATGCTTTCGTTTCCCGGACAGCCGCGGGACTGGCTGATTTGCAGCAGGGGGCTACGGTTGGCTCGTCGTCGCTGCGCCGCCGCGCGCAAGTTAAGGCGCGGCGTCCCGATCTGAATGTGGTCGAATTTCGCGGTAACGTGCAGACCCGGTTGAAAAAGCTTGATGACGGAGTCGCCACGGCGACCTTTCTGGCCATGGCGGGCTTGAACCGTTTGCGCATGGACGACGTCCCACACCACGCCATCAGCGCCGACGACATGCTGCCCGCGGTTGCGCAGGGGGCCATCGGGATCGAGCGCCGTGCGAGCGACAGCCGCGCCGCCCAGATGCTAGAGGCGATCCATGACGCCGAAACCGGATACCGGCTGGCGGCAGAACGTGCGCTTTTGCTGGCGCTGGACGGATCATGCGAAACGCCGATTGCCGGTCTGGCAGAGCTTGAGGGCGGCAATCTGCGCCTGCGCGGCGAAATCCTGCGCGAGGATGGCACCCGCGTGCTATCCGACGACATGACCGGCCCTGTCGCGGACGGTGCGCAGATGGGCCGGGAAATGGCCGCCAAGTTGCTGGAACGCGCCGGGCCCGGCTTTTTTGACTAGGGGCGGCTACTTCTGCGGGATCATCTTGCCAGGGTTCAGAATGCCCGTCGGATCAAGTGCGTCTTTGATTGCCCGCATGACATCCAGCGCGACCGGATCCTTGCGCCGCGCCATGCTATCCAGCTTTGATAGCCCCACGCCGTGTTCAGCGCTGAAAGAGCCGCCAAGCTCTTGCACAACATCATCCACTACCTCGCGGATCGCGGCATCAAGGTCTGCATCCACGCGGCTGGGATAGGCGGTGTAATGCACGTTGCCATCGCCCAGATGTGCAACGGACAGATCGTCCGCGTCGGGATCAAGTGCCAGCAGCCGGTTGTGCGCCTCAGCCATAAAGGTGGGGACGTCGGGCAGGGACACCGCGATATCCATGTTGACGAAGGGGCGGCGGGCAAACGTCACCTCTGCAGCTGCTTCGCGCCGGGCCCACATTTCGCTGCGCTGTTGTTCAGACTGGGCCGTCACGGCATCCAGAACTAGGCCGTCGTCCATCATGTTGGCCAGCGTATGTTCCAGCAGCGTGACAATCGGGACAGAACCGTCGTCCAGCGGGGTCGCATCCCGGGGCGCAGTGGCACCTACCTCGATCAGAATGTTGACCTCATGACGGTCGGTAAAGGGTGGCTTTGCTCCGGCGATGATGCGCATGTGAGTGTCGATATAGGCGGCGGGCATGTATTCGAACGCCTCGACCGCGCCGCCGGTGGCGGCCTGAAGGCGGTGCAGTAGGGTCAGCGCCGCATCCAGCGATACGGCAGCGACCATGGCCGTTGCATAGGCGCGGGGTTTGGCAAACAGCTTGACCGTTGCGGCGGTGATGATGCCCAGTGTGCCTTCTGCCCCGATCATCAGATGCTTTAGGTTTAGACCGCTGTTATCCTTGTGCAGCCGGCTCATCATATCCATGACCCGGCCATCCGCCAGAACCACGGTCAGGCCCAAGACCAGATCGCGCGTATTCCCATAGCGCAGTACGTTCGATCCGCCTGCGTTCGTCGACAGCGCACCGCCGATCATCGCAGAGCCGCGCGCACCGAAGGTTAACGGAAAGATCAGATCATGCACGTCCACCGCGTCATGCAGGCGGGACAGTATGACGCCGGCCTCGACCTCTGCCGTGCGGGCGGCGGGATCGATCTGGCGGATTGCATTCATCCGGTCCAGCGACAGGGCGAGGGCCCCCATGGCTGATGCCCCGCCATTCAGCCCGGTATTGCCCGATACGGGCACCACAGCCTGTCCTGCCGCGTTGCAGGCCGCCATGACAGCGCTGACCTGCTGCGTTGTGGCGGGCCGCGCGACGGCCAGCGGGACAGACGAATAGTAGCCCGTCCAGTCATCGGTCCAGCGCGCCATGTTAGCAGGATCCGTTAGCAGACCTTGTGGGCCAAGAAGATCAGCAAGCGTGGCAAGCAAAGTCATGGTCATCCCCTAAGCGTTTCGCGGACCCTGAACCTGTGGGGAAAGCGTTGCAAGGTGGTATGCCAGATTTTGAAGGTGATAGATGGGGGGGAATACTCCGATTCTATTTGATGGAGTTTTCCGGTTGAGAGGGCGAATTCGGGACTTTCGCTGCATATGCCACGCAAGTGTTGCCTAGCTACCAAGCACGCAGACATAATATAGCTGTCCTTCGCACCAAATGTACGTTCCTAGCTAGGCTCCGGACCCATTAAACGGCTTGAAGCTGTAATGACTAAATGATTCACGCTCTCCGAACGAAGGGAGGCTTGATGAGCAATCTGTATTGGCTGAGCGAGGCTCAGATGGAGCGGCTGAGACCCTATTTCCCGAAGAGTCATGGGCAGGCCGCGCGTCTATGACCGGCGTGTCTTGAGCGGCATTATCTTTATCAATCGCAACGGCTTGCGCTGGCGCGACGCACCGCGTGAGTATGGTCCTCACAAGACCCTCTACAATCGCTGGAAGAGGTGGAGCGATATGGGGGTGTTTGCACGGATCAATATGGGGCTGGCGGCAGAAGCACCCGACAATAAGACCATCTCGATCGATGCGACCTACCTCAAAGCACATTGGACTGCCCCAAGCCTGGGGTCAAAAAAAGGGGGCGTGGTCGTCTGATCGGTCGCACGAAACGCGGTATGAACACCAAGCTGCATGCTGTGACCGACGCACGAGGGCGACCGATCCGGCTCTTTGTGACCGCCGGTCAGGTCAGCGACTATATCGGGGCGAGGGCATTGCTGAACAGTCTTACCAACGCCGATTGGCTCTTGGTGGACCGGGGATATGACGCGGATTGGTTCCGCGAGGCCCTTATCGACAAGAAGATAGTGCCCTGCATTCCAGGTCGGAAGTCACGCGACAAGCCCGTCAAATACGACAGGCGGCGATACCGAAAGCGCAACCGGATCGAAATCATGTTCGGCCGTTTGAAAGACTGGAGGCGCGTCGCAACCCGTTACGACCGAAATCCCAATGTATTCATCTCAGCCATCGCTCTCGCTGCAATCGTGATTTTTTGATTATGAGTCTTCAGCTTAAGAAGCACAGTCAAATTCCGATTATTTCTAATCGCTGGACATTCTCCCGCGACAAAGAGGCGGCGTCTCACGAACGGGACGGAACAGCTTTATCTTTCGGCCGCGGATGTCGCCGCATTTCACGATCGGTTTATGACGATAGCGATAATGGTTGAGCGGTTGGGGCTGGATCGGAGCAATGTTCGGAAACGGATCCGAGCGAATGGTATCGCGCGGTTTGCTCCGGACGGTGCTGAGTACGGTAAAATATATCTGCGCAGAGATGTTCAGTTCCTTGGCCATTGAAGGTGAGCTTCACCACTGATCGGAAGGCCAACGCAAACCTCACGGCTCGGACCCGGGAACCGCATCGAAAGACCAAATTTTGTCGAAATATTGGTCTTTCGATGCCGGACCATAGTCTGAAAGATTAGGGTGGTGGCGTGGGGGAGACTTGAACTCCCGACCTATCGATTATGAGTCGATCGCTCTAACCAACTGAGCTACCGCGCCTCACCACGGCGCATCGGATAAGCGGAGCAGCGGGTGGTGTCAAACCCAATTTTAGTCTTTTCGACGCTGGGCGTGGGTCGCGAAGGTTTTTCGACAAAAAATCTTTAGGCGTTAAATCTTTTCGTCGAAAAGTTTTGCGCTTTGCAGCATTGTCGGCCGGGTTGACAAGCGCCGGTGCAGGCCCCTTGCTGAAGGGTGAAACGATAAGGAGTGCCGCGCATGTCGCAAGGATATCTAACGACCCATGTACTTGATACTGCGCGTGGTTTGCCGGCAGGCGGACTACAGATTGTGCTGTCTCGGATCACGGGTAACGACTCTGCGGAAATCGCGCGCATGACGACAAATGCGGACGGGCGCACCGATGCGCCGATCCTGCCCAAGGACCAGTTTGAAACTGGCATTTACGAGCTTTCGTTCCACGCAGGTGACTATCTGCGCACTACCGGACAAGGCGGGGCAGAGCCGCTATTTCTGGATATTGTGCCGATCCGCTTTGGTGTCACCGATCCCGAGGTGCATTATCACGTGCCACTTCTGCTTTCGCCCTATGGCTATTCGACCTATCGGGGCAGTTGAGGCCGCGTTTTAGTCCGGCTTGTGAAACGTATAGGTCGTGAACTGACGATAGGGTGCGTCTTCGCCGACGCGGATTGACGGGAAATTCGCGTGGGTGGGGGCATCGGGCCAGCCTTGGGCCTCGAAAGTCAGAGCCTCGTATGGCGGTTTTCCGGGGCGGATCGCGTGGCGTCCGTCGAACACCTGCATGCCCGGCTGATCCGTAGCGATGGTGAGCTGAATGCCGGACTGGCCGGTCAGCCAAAGCACATCGCGCAGAGGAACGGTGCCATCCGACAGGCATAGGTTGTTGTCCATCTCGGGGTTCTTGATGCTGATTTGACGCGGCGTGCGGAAATCCAGCCGCGTGCCATCAACGTCGGCGATTTCGCCAGTGGGATAGAAATCCTCGGTCGCGGGCAGATAGCGATCTGCCGCGACCTGCAGAGTATGACCGTCCCAAGTGGGCGTGCCGTCAAGGTTCCAGTAGGAGTGGTTGGCGAAGTTCATCAGTGTGGGTTGGTCGGTCGTGCCCGTGATTTCCATCGTTAGGATAGCGGGGGCGATGACGGTGAATACTGCACGGATATGCCGGTCGCCGGGCAGGCCGCCATCGCCATCGGGCAAGTGCAGTTTGAATACGGCTCGGTCGGCCGAGGATTCATGCAGCTTCCAAGGTCGCAGGTGGGTTGCGCGGCTGCCGGAATGCAGGTGTATACGGTTTTTCAGGTTCCGCTCCAGCTCGTACATCATGCCGTCGATTTCGACGCGGCCCGTGCTGATCCGGTTCGCAACGGGACCGATCAGCGCCCCGCTGTAGCGCATGTCGCCCTCGTAATCGGCAAGGTGGTCAGAGCCGCGGGTCAGGGAATAGTCGACGCCCGCAATGCGCACATCCTGCACCACGCAGCCCCACGTCAGCAAGGTGACTGACAGATCACCCGCGTGCAGTGTCACGCTGTCGATGTCATGGCCTGCGGCCGATGTTCCGAAATGTGCGATCATCACAAAGCCTCCCAATGGACCCCTGCGGCGGGGATTGTCGTGTCTTTCCATGTGACAGGCTTGGGGCCATAGTTGAAGAAAAATCGCGTGGTGGCGGTGTCGCGCACGCGCAGACCATCCGGTAATTGCATCGTCGGTATGCTGGCGGCATCGCAAAGCCCACCGATGATGCCGTCAAAGGTCGCATCATCCGGCCAGCCGGCAAGATAGCGCAGGTGATCGCCCCCCATGATCGCGGGCTGTCCTGCCTTGGTGGACAGATGCACCGGGGCGGTGCCATCCAGATGTTCGGACCAGTGGCGGAAACGACCGCCGCCTTGCAGCTTCATCTTGTCGCTGGGGGGCAGGCTTTCGGTCAGGGTCAGGGTCACGGTGACGTCGGTATCGGGCAGGGATGGGCCCATGGGCACGGGAATGGCCATGTCGTGGGTTTTCAGATCGCTGCGCGGGCCGATCAGCGCGATGCCCTCAAAGGTGGCCAGCGCGGCGCGCAGGTTGTCTGACAGCGTCATTAGGCCGGGGGCGAGGACGAGTTTGTAGGGCGACAGATCGTCAGTATCGGGCGGCAGGATGTCGACGGACAAACCTGCCCGGCGCAGCGCACGATAGGCGGCAAAGGCGAGACGGAACATGTCGAAATCGGCACCCTGCGGCTGGGTGTCCCAAGCCCATGCGCTTTCGTAGTCAAAGACCAGCGCGACGGAAGCTGTGGCCTGATCCAGATCGGGCATGGCCGCGATCTCTGACGCGACTTGCGCGGCCTCTGACAGTGCGGGGGCCGGTGCGCTGTCAGGGCGCAGCAGGCCTGCGTGCATCTGTTCTTGGGCAAAGGGGGCCTGACGCCAGCGGAAATAACAGACGGCTTCGGCCCCGTGGGCGAACGCTTCCCACGCCCAGAGGCGGGCCATGCCGGGCAGGGGGGCCGGGTTGTAGGGGGCCCAGTTCACCGGGCCGGGCTGCTGTTCCATCACCCAAAGGCGGCCATTGCCGACGGCGCGATACAGATCGTGGTGGAACGCCTGATTGTCGGGATGTCCCTGGCGCAGATAGGTTTGCTTTTCCTTGTCCGTGCCCTCAATACGGTCGGACAGAAAGCCAATCGGGTAACTGTCCCAAGACGCGATATCGAGGTCGGCCCCGACCTTGAAGTGGTCAAAAGTCAGCGTGCGGCCCATGTAGTTATGGATCAAGGGTGCATCGGTCAGGGCGCGCAGTGCCTCGACCTGGACACGGTTGAAGTCCACGACCTGATCAGAGCTATAGCGCCGGAAATCCAGTACATGCGCCGGGTTGGGTTCGGTGACGGTCAGGTTAGGCAGTTCGATCTGGTCAAAGCTGTCGTATTGCATTGACCAGAACACATTGCCCCAAGCGCGGTTCAGCGCGTCGGTGCTTTGGTATTTCTGCGCTAGCCAGTCCTGAAACCCGTCGCGTGCGGCATCGGAATAAGACAGCGTCGTGTCGTGGCAGTCGTATTCATTGTCGACCTGCTATGCGGCGACAAACGGGTTGCGGCCATAGCGCTTTCCCATTGCCCGCGCGATGCGACGGCATTCGTCGCGGTAGCCCATGTGGCTGAAATCATAGTGGCGGCGCGACCCGAAACCGCGCGTACGCCCCTGCGCGTCAACGTGCAGCATGTCGGGCATCTGATCGACCAGCCAGCGCGGCGGGGTGGCGGTGGGGTGCCCATCACGACTTTCAGGCCCGCTTGGCCCAGCGTTTCGACCGCGCGGTCAAGCCAGCCCTAGTCATAGGTGGCGGGGGCCGGTTGCATCAGGCTCCATGCAAATTCACCGATGCGCACCCAGGTCAGGCCGGTTGCCTTTATATGGGTGGGGTCCTTGGCCCATTGGGATTCGGGCCAGTGTTCAGGATAGTAACAGACGCCAAGCGTACGGGTCATGGTGGGGCCATTTTTGAGTATTTTTGGCAAGATGATGAGGAGGGCACCTAGAGGATGACGCGGTGTTCCCGTTGGCCGGTGTAGCTGGTCTTGATCGCGTAGGTCGCGCCTTGGGCGTCGTCCGGGGCGTCGATGCCTTGGCGGGCAGAGGTGACGTATAGTGTCGACAGATCAGCGCCTCCAAAAGCGGGGCAGGAGGTGTGGTGCGCAGGCAGGGTGAATGCTTCGATGAATTGGCCTTGTGGGTCGTAGACGGCGATACGTCCGGCCCCCCATTGCGCGTTGAAGAGGTTGCCTGCGGCGTCCACGACAGAGCCGTCGGGGTTGTAGTCGGTGCCGGTCAGATCAATGTGGACCTGTGGTGTCCCGGTCGGCCAACCTGCACCGTCAAGCGCCACGCGCATGATCTGTTTTGTGGGCGTGTCGGTGAAATAGGCGATCTTGCCATCAGGTGCGAAGCAGATGGAATTGCTGATCGCGAGGTCGGCGTAGATCTTTTTCAACTGACCCCGGTAGTAGCGCCAAATGCTGCCATGGCCCGCCTCTGCGCCGAGGCCCATCGTGCCGATCCAGAAACCGCCCTGTGGATCAGCGCGTCCATCGTTGGACCGGGTGCCAGCCAGATCGTGTTCCAGATCCATGATCTTGACGTGATCGCCAGAAGCGATGTCGAAGCGGTGCAGGGCGATATCGGATGCCACCAGCAGCGTTTCATAATCGACCCAGCCAGCGGCAGAGATATGGCCGGGAAAGTCCCAGTGCTGCCCCTTGGTGTGCATCCGGCGCGATAGAATGTCGAACCAGAACAGCTGATCACGCTCTGGGTGCCACAGGGGGCCTTCGCCCAGAGCGCAGGGGGTTGCATCAAATATCATTGGCTGGCCTCATCATAGGCCGCGACGATATCTCGGGCTCGGGCGGCGACCTGTTCGGCGGTCAGGCCCGGTGTGTATAGCGCGGTGCCGATGCCAAAGCCGTTTGCCCCGGCCTTGATCCAGTCGGAAAAGTTGTCGGGGCCAGCGCCGCCCACGGCATAGACCTGACAATCGGCAGGCAACACGGCGCGCATCGCCTTGATTCCCGCAGGACCAATCAGCGAGGCGGGAAAAATTTTCAGACCGTCCGCCCCGGCTTTAAGCGCTGCAAAACATTCCGTAGGCGTCATCACGCCGGGCCAGCTGGCCATGCCGGCAGCCTTGGTCGCCATGATGACGCGGCCGTCGCAATTGGGCGACACGATCAGCTGACCGCCCGCGTCCCGCACGCGGTTCACATCATCGGGCGTCATCACAGTGCCTGCGCCGATTTCCGCGATATCGCCGTGGGCGTCTGCCATGCGGCGAATGCTGTCGAATGGATCGGGGGAGTTCAGCGGCACCTCGACCCGTGTGATCCCGGCGTCGATGCAGGCACGAGCGACGGCAACGGCGTCGTCTGGGGTGACGCCTCGCAGGATTGCGATGATGGGGCGGGTCATGTCTGGTCCTTCCAGCTACGATAGGCGGCGGTCAGGCCGGCCAGTGTGGCGCGGTCCGCGTTCACTTGGGTCGCCGGAGCAGCCTGCGCCGCCAAGGCGCTGACGTAAAGCCTGGCGAGCGTACCAGCACCGATCACGGCAATCTGCTGGCCCAGCCAATAGGGTTTCGTCGCGGCTAACTCTGCCCCGATCAGCAAGCCGGACAGTCGAGCGCGGGCGACAGCATTGGGCAAATCGTTTAACAGCCCCTCGGCCCGCAAGGAAAACAGCCGCGCCGCGAGCTTTTCTGGTCGAGAGATTGCGTCTTCTACGCCCTGCATAAAGCCTGCATCGTCCCAGCCCTGCGCGCAGGAATGGCGTAGAACGGTGTGGCCAGTGATGGCCGCGAACAGATCGCCGGTCATCACTGTCTGAAAGCTTACTACCTCGTTGGCGCTGACATGGACCCATTTCGTGTGGGTGCCGGGCAGGCAGATCACGCCGTCCCACTTCGGATTCAAGGCCAAAAATCCAGCGATCTGCGTTTCCTCGCCGCGCATAACGTCGGCGGGGGCGGTTTGTTTCAGGCCGGGAATAATGTGGCAACGCGGGCCTGCGGGTGTCAGGTCGCTGGCCAGCGGCGGGCAGGGGACCGCAGTATAGGCCGCCTCGGTCCACCCCTGCCGCGAGCCTACCATGCCACAGGCGATCACCGGCACATTGGGCCAGTCGGCGGCCAGTGCGTCCAACGCGGGGGCAAAGCCGTCGCGGGTCAAGGTGCCCATGCCGTCAGCGGACTGTGCCGCCGCCAGCACGGTGCCACTTTCGGACATGGCCCAGACGCGCAGGTGCGTCGTGCCCCAATCGGCGGCGATCCATGTGGCGGCAGCGGCGCTCATCCTGTGAATGCCAAGCCGCCGTCGATGAACAGGCATTGCCCAGTCATCATGCGCGACAGATCAGAGGCAAGGAACAGCGCCGTGCCCGGCACGTCTTCTGGATACAGGTTTTCAGGGATGCACTGCTTTTTTCGGAACTCGGCTAAGTCCTCATCCGTATGCACCTCTTCGATTTGCTTTTTGGTTAGCACAAGGCCGGGAGAGATTGCATTCACCCGAATCTTGCGCGGGCCCCAGTCGCGCGCCAGCGAACGGGTCATCCCAAGGATGCCAGCATTCGACGAAACGTAGGGCGCAAGCTGTTCGCTCGCGATCTGGTAGCTGGCAGAGGAGAAATTGATGATAGAGCCGCCTTCGCCCATCAGCGCACCCGCCTTTTGGCAGGCAAAGAAATAGTGCCGCAGGTTTACGGCGATCTGTTGGTCCCAATCTTCGACGGTGATGTCGGCGGGGTCCATACGCGTGTCAGCGGCGGCGTTGTTGATCTGTACCTTCAGCCGGCCTTGCTTGGCGACGGCTTCGTCCATCGCGGCGTGCAGCGCCTTGGTGTCGGTCACATCGCATTGAAGGAATAGGGGCTTGGTCCCGGTCTCCTGTGCCATTTCGTCAGCGAAATCGCTATAGTCAGAGCGGCCAACAAAGCTGACCCTGGCCTTTTGATTCAGGAAAGATTCCGTAAGGGCAGCACCGATACCACCGCCGCCGCCGGTGATAAAGACATGAGCGTTTTTAAGGTCGTGAAAGTGGGCGGTCATGCGCGGTGTCCTTCGATGATCCACATGCTGTCTGGGACCGCGTGGGGTAGGGAAATTCCTTGGGACATCAACGTGCGCCCGGTCAATGTCAACGGTCCTGATTTCAGCGCGGGACGTGACCCGGCTTGACTCGTCTGACTGGGGCGTGGCCATGGTGTTCCAGACATATGCACTTTATCCGCACATGACCGTGCGCGAGAACATGGGCTTTGGCCTAAAAATGAACGGCCACCCCAAGGCGGAAATCGCTGAAAAGGTGGCAGAGGCGTCGCGGATCCTCAAGCTGGACGACTACCTGAACCGCAAGCCTGCCGCCTTGTCGGGCGGTCAGCGTCAGCGTGTCAGCATCGGCCGCGCCATTGTGCGCGGGCCAGAGGTGTTTCTATTCGACGAGCCTCTGTCGAACCTTGATGCCGAGTTGCGGGTCGAAATGCGGGTCGAAATCGCGCGCCTGCACAAGGAAATCGGCGCGACAATGATCTATGTGACCCACGACCAAGTTGAGGCGATGACACTGGCCGACAAGATCGTCGTGCTGCGCAAGGGCGTGATCGAACAGGTTGGTGCGCCCATGGAACTGTACCGTGACCCAGACAACAAATTTGTGGCGGGTTTCATCGGTAGCCCTGCGATGAATTTCATGGTGGGCGACATGAAGGACGGCACAGTCGCCGTCCCGGGGATGAAGGCGCGCTTTGATCTGGGCGTGGCGGGGCACAGTGGCCCTGTCACGGTAGGTATGCGGGCTGAACACCTTGTGGTCGATGCGGGCGGCGATACGCATACGGTTGATCTGACCGAAAGCCTTGGCGGTGTGTCCTACGTTTATCTGCTGGGCGACACCGCAGAGCGGATCGTCATCGAAGAGCGCGGCGATCACCGCTCTCGTATCGGCGACCGCGTGGGCGTCAGCATTGATGCGAGCCGGGTTTACCTCTTTGATCTTCAAACCGAAGCTCGGATCCGGACCTGACGCACGGCCCTTCTTTTGGCTAAAAATACCTCGGTGTTTGGGGCAACGCCGCAGGCCGATTTTTCGTCGAAAAATCGGAGCTGCCCTCGGGTTAGCGTTCGCCGTAATACAGGCCGACAACGTGTTCGGCCTCTGCAAAGAACAGCCAGCGCAAGCACAGCACACCGGCGACATGGGCCAGCACTGCGACCAGCGCAGTGATATGGCTTAGTCCGGCGGCGATCAGCGGGATCGGTACGACAAAGGCTAGGATCAACCCGATGACGCGCAACTGCAGCGCATGGCGGCGGCCAACAACGTAGACAAATTCGCGCAACAGATAGTTTGATCCCGAATGGGGGGGCAGAAATGCGCGAACCCGCCCTATATCGCCCAGCCCGGTGGCCGTGCCCAACGTCGTGCCCGACTGCTGCAAGCGTTTGTCACCGGTGATCCATGCGATCAGTTGTAAAGCCGCGGCGGCGGCCAGTAGTACAAGCGCGGCTGTGCCACGGTTCGCGAGCAAGGCCCCGCCTGCCAGCGACAGCACCAGAAACAGCGCGGGCGTAGTCCAGTGCCGCCAGCGCGGCACGGTCCGCATCTGAGTATAGATCATTGCGGTGGTAAAGACGGTAGCAAGGCAGCCCAGCGATACCAGCCAGCCCAGCTGCGCGGCCGACACATCCCAAATCCGCAGCAAGGCAAAGAGCCCCCCTGCCAGCAGTGTCACGATGGCGGCGATTCCTTCGCGCGACAGCCAGCTTGTGCGCCATTGCGTGACGGCAAGGTAGGCTCGTTCTGGATGGCCAAGATGAAATGTCGAGGCCAGCAATCCGCCGACGGCCATCGCGTAGGCCAGCGCAAAGAATGCAAAGGCGACCCAACCCGTGGGAGCTGGCTGACCAAGGCCCAGCCAGAACAGCAGGCCAAACCCCAGCCCGGAAAAGGTCGTGAAGATGATGACGGACGGCGCGGGATGCATCAGCTGTGCTCCCCCGGCAGTTTCGAAAGCGCCTTGTCCAGCCAGGCGATCAGACCTTTGCCGTCGCTGGCGACGGGGGCAAGCAAGGGCGCAAGGATGTCGATCTGATCGGCGTCGCGTGGTCGCGGCGGCAGGTACTTGTTCACGGGCTTCGTTCCCATCTCTGGCATCAGATCAAAGCCGCCGCGCGCGGCCACCAGTCTGCTGACGTCAGAATCGGCATCGCCCAGATCGCCGAAATGCCGCGCGCCTGCGGGGCAGGTGCGCACACAGGCGGGGGTGCGATCGATTTCGGGCAACGCCTCGTTATAGATGCGGTCGACGCACAGCGTGCATTTCTTCATCACGCCCGCCGCCGGGTCCATTTCGCGCGCGCCGTATGGGCAGGCCCAAGCGCATAGGCCGCAACCGATGCAGGCGTCCTCGTTCACCAGCACGATACCGTCGGCCTGCCGCTTGTAGCTGGCACCCGTTGGACAAACGGTGACGCAGGGCGCGTCTTCGCAGTGCAGGCAGGATTTGGGAAAGTGGACTTGCTGGGTTGGGCGATCCTGCGGCGTCACCTCATAGCTATGCACACGGTTCAGGAACGTACCGCTGGGGTCCGCGCCATAGGGGTCCTGATCCGACAGCGGTGCGCCCAGATCGCTTTGGGTGTTCCAACTCTTGCAGGCCACAACGCAGGCGTGACAGCCGACGCAGGTATCAAGGTCGATCACAAGGCCAAGCTTGACGGCAGAGGGAGACGGCAAGCTCGTCATCGCGCACAGCCCCACTGTTCCGATTTTTCGAGCAAAATCGGTGAGGGCCGGCCTTTGATCCTGCGGACCTGCTCTAGATTATTTAAGACATGTAGAAGGATCATCCGCGGGCTTTCAGGGCAAAGGCAGAGAGGTCGGCGGCAAAGCGATCTGGTGCTTCCAGAAAAGGGGTGTGGCCGATGTCCTCATAGATGATGTGGGTCACACCTAGAATATTATGGGCGGCTGAAGCCTCCGGCGGCACGATTGCGTCGGCATCGCCGTGCAGGACAAGGGCGGGAACGCGGATATTGCGCCCCGTATCAGTGTAATCTTCGTTCCGGTCCGCAAGGGCGAGGCGCACATGGTGGGGGCACAAAAGTGCCTCTGCGGTTAGCAACTCGGACAGTTCGACGTCTAACGGCGCTTTGGTGCAGGCGCGGACAAAGGCTGCGGTGCCTGCAGGGCGGTTGCCTTCGTCGAACATCGGGCCACGGTTGGCCTTGGTCGCTGCGGGCACCGGCCCGGTATAGCTGCCGATCAGCGCAGTACCGGTCAACGCTGCATCGCCGTAGTTGCGGATATAGTCCATAACGACGCGGCCCCCCATGGACCAGCCCAGCAGGACGGGCCGGTCCAGCGGCGCGATGATCTGCGCGATGTCTGCAGCCCAGTCGGCACTGCTCGCATAGGCGTCAACCGGTTTGGGCGATAATCCATGGCCGCGCAGGTCAGGTGCGATCAGATAAAAGCGGTCCGAGAGCAGCGCCATGAGGGGCGCAAAGATTGCGTGGGACATCGAGAAGCCGTGCAGCAGCACAATCGGCGGATGAACCGGATCGCCAGCGGTCACAGTATGAAGGGGAAGAGCTGTCATGTCTGCGGGCCTGTTGTTGGGGTGGCGGGGGAGCTTCCGGAGGGAGTATTTGCGGAAAAATTGAGGGGGAGGGGCTGGGTCATTTGATTTTCCACTGCAGCGCTTTTGGCCCCTTTGGGACAGGAGAGGCGAGGGCGGGCAGGATCGGTTGCGATTCCTCGGGCGCGCCGGATCTTTCGATTTTGACGCGCAGGTCGAACCACGCGGCCTGACCGGTGACAGGGTCCGAGTTGGACCAGCGCAGCCCGTCGCCCTTGGGCGGCAGTAATTCATGGATTAGATGGTTTAGCAAAAAACCGCGCGTCGCCTCTGGCGCGTCTTTGTCCAGCGCCCATGCTCCCTTGCGCTTGCCTATGGCATTCCAGGTCCAGACCGTGTTTTCGTTCAGGGATTCCTGCAGTGCGACAGGCACGGTGATAGATCCGTGGGCCGAGGTGACACGCGCCCAGTCACCGTCCTTGAAGCCGTGCTTGGCCCAGATTTTCGTCGGGACATACAGTGGGTTGTGGCCGTGGATCTGCCGAAGCCAGGCGTTCTGGCCGCCCCAGCTGTGATACATCGCCATCGGCCTCTGCGTCAGGGCGTGAACGTCGTATTCGGCGGGGTCGACATGCCCGTCCTCGAACGGAGGATACCAGATCGGCAGCGGGTCCAGTGTCACCTTGATCTGGCCGCGCAGATGATCGGGGGGCTGCCGGTGGCCATGCCCTTCAGCTGCCAGCTGAAAGCGGCGCAGGGGCTCGACGTAGAGCTGAAAGATATAAGGCTGCGGCGCGTCATACAGGCCCATGGTCACCGCCCAGTCCTGATAGGCGCGGTTGAAAGGCTTGTAATACGCCGCCTCTGCAGGGATATGGCTGATCCAGAAGCCGCCATTGGCGATGTATTCGTTCAGCTGATTGTCATTGGGCTCGCCGCGCCCGCCTTGCAGGCCGTTTTCACCCACGCGCCAACCGGCCAGCGGGCCGATGCCGGGGCGGCGCATGTGGTGGGTGATGTAATCGGCATAGTCGGTATATTTCGCGCTGCCGTCGTTTTTGACGAAGCCCGGCAGGGACAGCCGTGCGCCCAAATCGCACAGCACCGACTGGAACGCCCGCACGTCGCGGTCCGGTTCGACAACGGGCCAGCGGATCGCATCAGCGACGGCGTCTGCCTCACATATCGGACGGTCGAGCAGGCTGATGCAGTCGTGGCGTTCAAGATACGTCGTGTCGGGCAGGATCAAGTCGGCGTAGGCCACCATCTCGGATGAGTAGGCATCCGAATAGATGATGCGCGGAATAACATATTCGCCGTCATCGGTCTGGTCGGTCAACATGTCGATCACGCCGCGCGTGTTCATCGACGAATTCCACGACATGTTCGCCATATACATGAACAGCGTGTCGATCTTGTACGGATTGCCCGCATGCGCGTTGCTGATGACCATATGCATCAACCCGTGGGCCGACATCGGGTTTTCCCAGGTGAAGGCCTTGTCTATGCGGGCGGGTTCGCCTTCTTCTGTCAGGCATAGATCCTCTGGTCCCTGCGGATAGCCAAGGTGCGGGCCGTCAAGGGGTTGGCCGGGTACGACCTTGCAATGCGGTTTCGGGTGCGCCGTCGCGGGCTTGGGGTAGGGCGGTTTGAACCGCATGCCGCCGGGTGTTTCCACTGCGCCAAGGATGATCTGCAACATGTGTAGGGCGCGGCAGGTTTGAAAGCCGTTGGAGTGGGCGCTGATGCCGCGCATCGCATGGACGCTGACCGGGCGACCAATCATCGTGGGATGGTGTTTGCCGCGAAAGTCGGTCCACGGTTGGTCCAAGATCACTGGCTGATTAAAGGCGACATCGCCCATATCGGCGGCAAGCTGTCGGATGCGAGACGCAGGGATGCCGACGCGATCCGCCACGTGTTCGGGGGCGTGGATCGGGTCCGTATAGCGGTCCGCCATCAGGTGAAACACGCTGCGATGGGTAAAGCCTGCGTTGCGCCACGTCCCCGTCAGACTGGGTTCGACCCCTTCGCCGTTCCAAGGAGCCAGCTTGCCTGTGCGCTTATCGATGACCTGCGGGCGCAGTTCGTCGTCGCGGATGAACAACCCGTAGTCGGGCGACTTTGGGTCTTGGTTCACAAGAACCGAGGCATTGGTGAACTGCGCCAGATAGTCGACGTCGATCTGACCGGCAGTCATCAGGCAGTGGACCAGCGACAGGATCAGCAAACCGTCGTTGCCCGGCGTCACCCCGAACCAGTCATCTGCCACGGCGTTATAGCCTGTGCGGATCGGGTTCACGCCAACGATGCGGGCACCGCGCCCCTTCAGCTTGCCGATGCCGATCTTGATCGGGTTGCTGTCGTGATCTTCGGCCACGCCGAACAGCAGGAACAATTTTGTATGATCCCAGTCGGGTTGTCCAAATTCCCAAAACGCGCCGCCCATGGTGTAGATACCAGCCGCGGCCATGTTCACGCTGCAAAAGCCGCCATGGGCCGCATAGTTCGGCGTACCAAAGCCCTGCGCCCAAAGGGATGTGAAGGATTGCGACTGATCGCGCCCGGTAAAAAACGCCAGCTTTTCCGGCGCGGTTTCGCGCAGCGGCTTCAGCCAGGATGTCGCAAGATTCAGCGCTTCGTCCCAGCTGATTTCTTCGTATTGACCCGATCCGCGCGGCCCCGTGCGTTTCAGCGGCGCGCGCAGACGGGCGGGGGCATTATGTTGCATGATGCCCGCAGAGCCTTTGGCGCACAGCACGCCCTTGTTCAGCGGGTGATCGCGGTTGCCCTCGATATAAGCCGCGACCTTTTTGCCGTCGGGTCCGTCCTTCATGTGGACGTCGATCCCGCAACGGCAGGCGCACATATAGCATGTCGTCTTGCGGACCTCGTTCCCGATGGGCCGCGACAGGTTCAGGACAGGATCACTCATGCTTGCAGACCCCGTGCCGGGTTGGTGCATGGGCAGTCTGCGCGGCAACCCCGCGCCTTGGTCGATGAACGGTCGATGTGCAAGCGGGCCCCTCCTGTCGCACTGGCCAACGTGATCCTGTCTGGTCTGGCATGGCCCAGACCCCCTTTCAATCTCGGCGCAGATATTGGGGACATTCTTTCTGATGAACTGCGCAATGACCAGTGTATCAATTCGGTCATCTGAGTGGCCGGATGCTACGTAGAGGTCAACAATGTCTGGTTAAAAACGTGCGCGGCGATGCGGATCAATCAGGCGAGTGCGCGCAGGATGCCCATTACAGACAACGTCAGCAGCAGCCATGTTGCAAGGCGGCGAAAGGTGGCCGGCGGTGCGCTGGCAAACTGGCGATTACCAAGCAGGATGCCAGCCGCCAGAAAGGGCGAAGCGATCAGGGCGGCGGCAAAGGTATCAAACGTGACCTGCCCGCCAAGGCCCAGCAGGGGCAGGGTCATCAGGTCAATGCCAGTAAGAAAGACGATCATCGTGGCGCGAAAGGTTGCGGCTGGCATCGTCTGTGCTCCAAGGCAGGCGGCGACTGGCAGGCCGCCTACGCCAGCCGCATTGGCGCTGCCCGCGATAATCCCAGTAATGCCATGGCCAATGCGCCCCAAGGGGCGCTTGAGCGTCCAGCCGCTGAGCATGACCAGTGACAAAGCTCCGATGATCGCGCTGATCAGCAGCTGGACTGCTCCCACAGGCAGCTGCAGCATGATCCAGATCGCCAAGGGCAGGGCGATCGCCGCCCCCGCAAGCAGTGCGCCTGCACGGCTCCAGTCAACGTGCCCGCGGATGCCCCGCGCCTGAAGGGTTGTCATTGCGATCTCTGCTATGAAGACGACCGGGATCAGGGGCAGCGGGTTCGTGACCAGCGCCGCGCAGGCGATAAAGATCGCAGAAAACCCAAAGCCGGTATATCCGCGCACGATTGCCGCCCCCAGCAAGGCGCAAGCCAGAAAACCGGACGTGGCAAGGGTCAGATCAAAAGGCATTCAAGGCCTGTCTCATGTCAAGCGGGCCATGATACTTTCCTTGCCTTTTTGTCGAGGGGCGCTGCCCCAAGGCCCGAGGTATTTTTGACCAGAAGAAGACCTTAGCCCAGAACGCGCGTCAGTGCGTGATCTACGGCACCTGTGATTTGGTCGATGTCGTCCTTGGTCGCAATCAGGGCGGGGGCGAACAGCAGTGTGTTGTTGAACCCCGGGACCGAACGGTTGGTCGCCCCGATGATCACGCCTTGCGCCATGCAATCGGCGACGATGGCACCGACTTGCTTTTCGTTCAGTGGATCCTTGGTGCTACGGTCTGTCACCAGCTCTGCCCCGGCAAAAAGGCCCTGGCCGCGCACGTCACCGACCACGGCGTGCTTGTCCATCAGCGCATGCAGGTTGTTCAACAAATACGCGCCCATGGTGGTGGAATTCTCGAGCAGGTCCTCTTCTTCAATGATAGCCATGTTCTCTATCGCGGCAGTGGGACCGGCGGTGCAGCCGCCAAAGGTCGAGATGTCGCGGAAGTAGGACAGGTGGTCCGTGTCGTCCTTGAACTGCTCGAACATTGCGTTGGTGGTCACGCAGCACGAAATCGCGGCGTAGCCAGATGCGACGCCCTTGGCCATCGTCACGATATCGGGCTGCACACCGTAGTGCTGGTAGCCAAACCAAGTGCCGGTGCGGCCCAGACCGCAGACGACTTCGTCGATGTGCAGTAGGATGTCATATTTCTTGCAGATTTCCTGCACACGGTCCCAGTAGCCTTGCGGCGGGACGATGATGCCGCCGCCTGCGGTGATCGGCTCTAAGCACAGGGCACCGACAGTGTCGGGGCCTTCGCGCAGAATCACCTCTTCGATGGCGTCAGCGGCGCGGCGGCCATAATCGGCGTCGGTCAAGCCATCCTGCCGGCGGTATTCCAAGCAATGCGGCACCTGCACAAACCCCGGAGTGAAGGGGCCATATTGTGCGTTCCGCTCTTCCTGGCCGCCAGCAGACAGGTTGGCGATGGTGGTGCCGTGATAATCACGCTCGCGAAACAGGATCTTGTACTTGCGCCCGCCGTGATGCTTGTGCGCGATCTGGCGCACCATCTTGAAGGCCTTCTCGTTCGCCTCGGAGCCGGAGTTGGCGTAGTATACCCGATCCAGCCCCGGCATCTTGGCGGTCAGCATTTCGGCGAATTGCGCGCCGGGGATCGTGCCGGCCGCACCGGCGTAGAAATTCAGCTTGGTCAGTTGGGCTGCCATCGCATCGGCGATCCGCTTGCGCCCGTAGCCCACGTTTACAGTCCAGACCGCGCCAGAGACAGCATCCAGATGTTCACGCCCGGTAATGTCCCAGACTCGCAGGCCTTTGCCTTCGACCATAATGCGTGGATCGACGGTTTCGAATGGTTTGTGCTGGACCAGATGATGCCAGACATGGGCCCGGTCAGCAGAAATGATGGCGGCAGGATCGTTCAAAAGGCTGTGCTGGTTCATGTTGCTGTTCCGGTAAGCTGATGCATGCTGTGGCAAGAGACAGTCTTGCGACTAGGTCCAGCCTTTTGCAAGAGAATGTGGCCTTATGCCGGAATATGCAGCGCAGGCAGCGACAGCTGACCGTCCGTCAGCGACACCAATGTCCGGTCCGGTTTCAGATGTGGATACATTCAGGGGCTGCTTTTGGGCTGCGGTCAAAGGCGCGTCACCCTGCATGCATGGCCTTTGATCGGAAGACATGACGATCAGAACAAAGAAATGTGAAAGACCGCGATCAGGATGGGGTAGGACCCGCAGGCCATCGACGTCGCCGTTTGGTGTTTGATAATGAAAACTGCATCGACCCTGGGCGATGGAATATGGCAAGGTACTGCTGACCTGTTCGAAAAAAGAAGCACTGGGCAACCTTGTCTTTGATGTGTCGACCGTAACAGGGGCTTTCGCCGGGTAAAGGCGCGCGGGCATGATGATCATGGTTGCCTCGAAATTCTAAACCACCGATATCGTGCTGGTGGGCGTCATCACGATCGAAACCGTCGGCTTTTCGATTGATATGGTATCCGCTGGCTGAAACGGCTGATGGTGCCGTGGAAACGCAAAGGCTGACATCATGGTGAATGTAGCAGCGGCGCTGGGCGCGCTGTTCATGCTGGCGGCACTGGTCGGTGTGGACCTAGCGGCATTGCGCGTTCTGGGCCTGTTGACCCTTGCGGTGCTTGGCCTTGGCGTTGTCTGGGATGCACTATCGTTACTGGTGCGCCGCCGGTTTGCGCCGGTGGTGGCGACCCGGCGAAGCAAGCTGTGGCAAGTCAAACCCCGCCGCCTCGAGCCACGGGGGGCGGGCCGCCCGGCGACGCTGATCGTGGATGGATCAAACGTCATGCACTGGAACGGCGAGGCATCACAGCTGGTGTTGACCCGTGTCGTTGCCAAACTCATTGAAAACGGAGAGCGGCCCCACGTCTATTTCGACGCCAATGTCGGTTACAAACTGGCGGGGAGGTATTTTGACGACCATCATATGGCCAACATGCTGGGGCTGCCGGTGAAACGGGTGACTGTCGTGGACAAAGGCACACCCGCCGACCCGGTCCTGCTGGATCATGCGGTCAAGGCAGGCGTCCGCGTTGTCACCAACGACCGGTTCACCGACTGGAAGTCGCAGTACCCTCAGATCGGGAGCCGCGGCTTCTTGGTCAAAGGGCGCTGGCAGCAGGGCACCCCGATCTTGCGGCTTTAACCCTCGGCGCGGGTGATCGACAGATACTTGCCGACGCCGTTGTCGCCGTTGCTTTGGAAGTCGATCAAAATGCGTTCGCCAGCCATCAAATCCTCTGGCAGGGGGAAATCGGCGGGTACGGTCCAGATCGACCGGTCGTCCAGCACGATGACGTGGGACACGCGGTCATAGGCGACGACAGTGCCTGTCGTCTCATCCGCCAGCGCAGGCAGCGCAAAGACGGTCAGTGCAGCAGAGAGCAACAGTGGGCGCATGGTCGGTGTCCTTGGATAAAATTTACTGAATTCGATGTGGCGTGTTTCACGCGGCCAACAAGTGGGCGGCAGGGGGGCGTGGAAAATAAATAATTCGGGTCGCGGCTGACGGCACCCGGCCCGTCATGCCCGCGTTGTCACCTAAGTTTGTGGTGGAGACGATCGGGATCGAACCGACGACCTCGTCGTTGCGAACGACGCGCTCTCCCAACTGAGCTACGTCCCCACCTTTGCAAATAATTGCTGCGGGACAGGGGCGCTGTCAAGATGGCCCCGCAGGCCTGTTGCGGCCATTGCAGAGCCGCATGTCGTCAACCATGCTGTACCCATATCAACCAAGGTAGACGGCGATGGAGACCTTTCTGGAAGTGGTGAGCTGGGGCGCACTGACAATCCTTGCGATCATTGGCCTTGTGGCCGGGTTGATCGCGTCGGCCGTGACCGGCGGCAGCAAGCCGATGTACATCGGTGCCGGTGTCCTTGGCGCGATCGCGCTGCCCTTTGTGCTGGCCTTGCTGGGGGTGACCGCCGCCATCGGCGCAAGCCTGCTGGCGATCCTTTTCATGGGCGTCATTGGTGCAGTGCTGCTGGTCGTGCTGTTCAAGATGCGAACGGGGCGGTCTGACGCGTCCCGCCGCTAACGTTACGGCTTCTTTCCGCCATAACGGGATTTGCCGCCACGCATGCCGCCGCGGCCAGCAGTGGACCGGCCTGAGGCTTTTGACGAGGCTTCTACTGCCTTGTCCACGGCCTGCTGGCGCGCCAGCGGGTCGTCGGCAATGGCCAGTTCGACAGCTTCCAGCCGCTTCAACTCGTCGCGCAGGCGGGCGGCTTCTTCGAACTCCAGGTTCTCAGCGGCCTTGCGCATGTCGGTGCGCAGCCCTTGCAGAACAGCCTTCATGTTGGACCCTTGGCGTTCGACCTTGGCGGTGACGCGGTTCATGTCCACGTCGCCCTTGTAAAGGCCGGCCAGAATATCCTCGACGTTCTTCTTCACAGTCGTCGGCGTGATGCCGTGTTCGACGTTATAGGCCTTTTGCCGGGTGCGGCGGCGTTCGGTTTCCAGCATCGCGCGTTCCATCGACCCCGTGATGCGGTCGGCATACATGATCACGCGGCCTTCCGAGTTCCGTGCGGCGCGGCCGATGGTTTGCACAAGTGACGTCTCTGACCGCAGGAAGCCTTCTTTGTCGGCGTCCAGAATGGCGACCAGGCCGCATTCGGGAATATCCAGACCCTCGCGCAGTAGGTTGATGCCGATCAGCACGTCAAAGGCCCCAAGGCGCAGGTCGCGCAAAATCTCGATCCGCTCGATTGTGTCAATGTCAGAGTGCATGTAGCGCACGCGGATGCCCTGTTCGTGCATGTATTCTGTCAGGTCTTCGGACATACGCTTGGTCAGGGTCGTCACAAGCGTGCGGTAGCCGGCGGCGCTGACCTTGCGCACCTCGTCCAGCAGATCATCGACCTGCATTCCGACCGGGCGGATTTCGATCTGCGGGTCGATCAGGCCAGTGGGGCGGATGATCTGTTCGGTGAATACGCCGCCAGTCTGCTCCAACTCCCAAGCCGCGGGGGTCGCTGAGACGAAGACCGACTGCGGGCGCATTGCGTCCCATTCCTCGAATTTTAGCGGTCGGTTGTCCATGCAGGACGGCAGGCGAAAGCCGTGTTCCGCAAGTGTCATCTTGCGCCTAAAGTCACCTTTGTACATCGCGCCGATTTGCGGGACGCTGACGTGGGATTCGTCAGCGAAAACAATGGCATTATCGGGAATGAATTCGAACAGGGTGGGGGGTGGCTCGCCGGGCGCACGCCCCGTAAGATAGCGGGAATAGTTTTCGATTCCGTTGCACACGCCAGTCGCTTCTAGCATTTCCAGATCAAAGTTGGTGCGCTGTTCCAGCCGCTGCGCTTCTAGCAGTTTGCCGTCGTTCACGAGTTGGTCCAGCCGCATCCGCAGCTCTTTTTTGATGCCGATGACGGCCTGCTGCATCGTCGGTTTGGGTGTGACGTAGTGGCTGTTTGCGTAGACGCGGATCTTCTGGAAGGTGTCCGTCCGTTCGCCCGTCAGCGGGTCGAATTCGGTGATCGCCTCCACTTCTTCGCCGAAAAAGCTCAGCTTCCAGGCGCGGTCGTCCATGTGGGCAGGCCAGATTTCCAGACTGTCACCGCGGACACGGAAGCAGCCGCGCTGAAAGCCTGCGTCATTACGGCGGTATTGCTGGGCGATCAGGTCAGCCATGATCTTGCGCTGGTCGTAGGACTTGCCGACATGGATGTCCTGCGTCATCGCGCCGTAAGTCTCGACCGAGCCGATGCCATAGATACACGACACCGACGCCACGATAATAACATCGTCGCGTTCCAGCAGTGCACGGGTGGCCGAGTGGCGCATCCGGTCGATCTGCTCGTTGATCTGGGATTCTTTCTCGATAAAGGTATCCGACCGCGCGACATACGCTTCTGGCTGATAGTAGTCGTAGTAGCTGACGAAGTATTCGACGGCGTTGTCCGGAAAGAAGCCTTTGAATTCGCCGTAAAGCTGCGCCGCCAGCGTCTTGTTGGGGGCAAGGATGATTGCCGGGCGCTGCGTTTCTTCGATAAGTTTGGCCATGGTGAATGTCTTGCCGGTGCCGGTGGCCCCCAGCAGTACCTGATCACGCTCGCCGTTGCGCAGGCCACCCGCCAGTTCGACAATCGCCTTCGGCTGATCGCCAGCAGGTTCGAATTCTGTCTTCAGCACGAACGCGCGCCCGCCTTCCATCTTTTCGCGCGTCCGCACGTCGGGCGCGGGGTTCGAAAGATAGGCCGCATCAGCAAGTTCGCGTTTGTCAGTCTGGGCGTAGGCCATGTCGAATCCTTGGATGGGATGCTTCATATGTGTCGCCCCAGCGCCGCGGTTCAAGGTTGAATTGGTTTTGATCGCGCTTGGTGCGGGGTTCGGGGGCAATTGCACCCGCTGGGCGATGCTTGACGATGCGCATGGCGGGCGTAGGTATGGAGAACATCTGAAAAGGACACATCATGTCATCCCACCTTGACCCTGAAAAACTGGACCGTCTGGCCGAAGTTGCCGTGCGCACCGGTGTGAACCTGCAAAAGGGGCAGGACCTGATCATCACTGCCAACATGTCGGCGCTGCCACTGGTGCAGCGGATTGCCGTGCACGCCTATAAGGCCGGTGCCGGTCTGGTGCTGCCATTCTTTACTGACGATGCGATCACGCTGGCACGGTATGAAAATGCCGACGACGCCAGCTTTGATCGCGCCGCCGGCTGGTTCTACGAAGGGCTTGGGAAAGCCTATAAAGGTGGCGCGGCGCGTATGGCGATCACCGGCGATGATCCGATGCTGCTGGCCGAACAGGACGCTGGCAAGGTCGCCCGCGCGTCTAAGGCCGTATCGATCGCCGCCAAACCCGCGATGAGCCCGATTGTTGGCTTTGAAGTGAATTGGAACATCGTCGCCTTCCCAGGTGCCGCATGGGCCGCGCGCGTGTTCCCCGACCTGCCGGTCGAAGAGGCGCAGGGCAAGCTGCTGGATGCGATTTATGACGCCTCTCGCCTTGACGGAGACGATCCGGTCAAGAATTGGGCCGACCACACTGCAGAGCTTAAGACCCGTGTCAAATGGCTAAACGAGCAGAACTTTGAAGCGCTGAAATACACCGGCCCTGGCACCGATCTGCGCCTTGGTCTGGCCGAAGGTCACATCTGGAAAGGCGGCGCATCGCCCGCGCTGAACGGCGTCGTCTGCCAGCCCAACATCCCGACGGAGGAGGTCTTTACCTGCCCCCACGCTTACAAGGTGGACGGCACGGTATCGGCGACCAAGCCGCTGGCCTATCAGGGCACCGTCATCCGCGACATTTCTGTCCGGTTCGAGGCGGGCAAGATCGTCGATGCGACGGCTTCATCCGGTGAGGCTGTGTTCCGCGACCTGCTGGGCGTTGATGACGGCTCCAGCCGCATCGGAGAGGTGGCATTAGTGCCGCATTCCTCGCCAATTTCTCAGTCAGGGACGCTGTTTTATAACACGCTGTTCGATGAAAACGCATCCTGCCACATCGCGCTGGGCCAGTCCTATGCCGACACAGTGTCCGGCGGCTCGGACTTGGGCGAAGATGAGCTGAAGCAGAAGGGCGCGAACCAGTCGCTGATCCATGTGGACTGGATGATTGGCTCTGACGATGTGGATATCGACGGCATCACCCGGACGGGCGAAACCGTCCCGGTGATGCGCAAAGGTGAATGGGCGTTTTAAGTTATTCTCCAAACACACCGCAGGCGATTCGGTCGCCTGCGGCACCCGACGGCTGGCTGGCGTAGTCGTCCGTCCCGGCGTGAACGATGAAGGCGGATCCGTCTTCGTCGTTCATCAGCTCTGGCGTTAGCATCGCGTTAAAGAATTCCATTTTCGCGGTGCCGTCCTCGGCCACTGTGATGTTGGGGATATCGCCCGGATGCGGGCCATTTGCGGCCATGACGCCGTGGTCATTCCCGTCAGCCAAGTGGCCGCCTGCGCTGCTGAAATCCGCAACAGAACAATCGCCAGTCTCGTGCACGTGGATCGCATGTTCGCCAGCGGGCAGGCCTGACAGATCAACCTGTATCAGCGCCTGACCAGATTCTGTCGGCGTGACGTTCACGGTGCCTGCGGCACCATCTGGTCCGGACACGCTGGCGGTCATTGGGGTCATGTCCGCATGGGCGGCCGCAAAGGCACCGACGGGCAGGCCGCTGAGTGCTGCGACAAGGGGAAGCATTTTCATGGTAAAAGCCTTTCCAATGTGTGTGACGGCACAACGCTTAGGTATGGCTGCCAGTTCCTCTTGCTCTTGGCAGCGGTTTTGCCGATAAAGGCACCGGTTCAACAGGAGCACAGTCCATGCAGGCCCGTATCTATCGCCCCGCCAAAACCGCCATGTCATCTGGCACCGCCAAGACGCACGTCTGGGTGTTGGATTTCGTCAAGGACAGCGCAAGAGAGATCGATCCGCTGATGGGCTGGACCAGTTCGACCGACACCCAAAGCCAGGTGCGCCTGCAGTTTGACACCAAGCAAGAGGCCGTCGATTATGCCCGCGACCATGGTATCGACGCCGTCGTGACCGAACCGCAGACCCGCCAGGCCAACGTGCGCGCTGGCGGCTATGGCGAAAACTTTGCAACCAATCGGCGTGGCGTCTGGACGCACTGATTTTTGTAAATGTGAATCGTAGTAAAGTTGCCGCCAATTCGCCGTAAGGATTTGGCCAGAACACTTCGTAAATCAACATGATGTGGCTTTGCGATATCTTTGTATAAATGTGGTGTTCGTTTTCTTGTCTGGATTGCGACTGAATGTCGATGCCGGATGTCGCGTAAAATTCGTTGCAAAATGAAATAGTGCGGCGGCATACGCGTTCAGCTTGATGAAACAGTTCTATGATAGTGGGGCAGTGCGCCGCTTCGCCGGGATTGATCTAGGCGACGACCGCATTCCAGACGAGACTACCATCCTCAACTAACGCCACCTGCTGGAGCGTCACGGACTGACCGGGGAGATCTTTGCGGAGGTCAACGTGCATCTGGACGACATCGCCGTCACCCTGTGCTCGGGCACACCGGTGGATGCCACGATTATCGACGCCCCGTCCTCGACCAAGAATATGGCCAGGGCGCGAGACCGCGAGATGTCGTCCACGAAGAAGGGCCATGATTGGTTCTTCGGCGTGGCACACTTCCTCGAGACCTCGACGTGTCCAAATGAGCCGAAATTCCACTTCCAAACCGGCGTTAATCATATCAGGAGGTTGGTGGTTTTCGGGACCTGATCTTCAAACTGGCGCAGCAATGGTTGGAGTGCGTCCCGGGCGGGAATGAATGCTTTGTCATAACCAAAATCGTGCCAATCAATATCAGCTCTGGCACCAATTCGGTCTTGATGGATTTTGTCACGAACTTCCTTTGTATGGCGCACGTTCGCCTTTAAGTCATGAACTCCGATCGGATCAAACTCACTGCAAAGTGCTGCAATCCAATCATCCGGTGCCACACGGGGAGCGGCGGCACCGTCTTTTCCTTTCGAAAGCAAGTGGTGGATCGACCCCAGGCCTTCGCAGACAGAGAATACTCCAACGCAGAATTCGAAAATCATGATCTGACAATACGGCTCAAATAGCACTGATTTGCCAACGACCCTTTTGCCGTGCGGCATCACCAAACCAGCCTTCATCTCGAGGCCGACAAGGATGTGTTTCAGATTGGACTGCAATCTACGCTTCACCTCAAGGTCGGCTTCTGCGGGAACTGCGGCGATCAGCCATCCTACCCAATCCGCAGAGGTCGATAGAGCATTGAAACCGGGTGGGTCGTCCGGGAACTTGTCCAAATAGAACATGTGGTAGTGTCTCCCTTCGGTGGAATATTGCTCAGAGCAACCCTGCTTGCCTCAGTTGTGCCTGCGCGTGTTGATTTTCGGGTCGACTTGACCCATTTTTACATTTCGCATTGACCCCTCTGGCTTATGATAACCTGATGGAAAGTCAGCGGAATTAATGACAGCTGGTGGGTCGCAACGTTTCGGAAAGCTGGGTCAATTCCTCGCACAATTCAACATCGTGGCCCCTTGACTGCGGACGTAGAGGCGAGGAATTGACCGCAGCAACATCATATGGATAAGTCTTGAGATGACACATCACCCTATTCTCTGGACCTTTCGGCGTTGCCCATATGCAATAAGGGCCCGACTTGCGTTGGCGAGCGCTGGCTGCAAAATCGAGTTGCGTGAAATTCGCTTAAAGGACAAACCGCAAGCATTCTTGCAGACATCCGCATCTGGTACGGTGCCCGCTCTTCGCTTGAAAGAACAGGTTCTGGACGAAAGTTTGGACATCATGGTCTGGGCGCTCGAAAAAAATGACCCGATGAAACTTTTGGATATGCCTCAGGAGGGCTGGTGTCTGATCTCGGCAAATGACGGACCGTTCAAGGCCGCGCTGGATCATACAAAGTATTCTTCGTGTTACCCAAATTTGGATGAATTGGCCGAGTGTGAAACGGCCGCCAGTTACTTGCGTCACCTCGATAAAAAATTAGTAGGACAATCCCACTTATTTGGAGACCGTCCCACTATAGCTGATCTAGCGTTGCTGCCGTTTGTACGTCAGTTTGCCTACATTGATAGGGCGTGGTTCGACGGACAACCATGGCCAAGATTAATTGCATGGCTGGATCGGTTCTTGGCAAGCGAACTCTTCATGCAAGTTATGAATAAGTATCCACCGTGGGCTGAAGGCGACGCACCGACCTGGTTCAACACCTAAAGGAGCACTTGGAACGGCAGGAAGCGTGACAGGTTGTTGATTTCCGGGTCGACTTGGCCCCTTTTTTCATTCCGCGTTGACCCCTATATCTTATGATAACCTCATGGAAAATAAGCGAAATTAATGACAGCTGGTGGGTCACGACGTTTCGGAAAATTTGGTCAATTTCTAGTACAATTCAACACCAGCATATCTGGGTGCCACCAAGCGCCAGGTGGAAATTCTTTATCGTGTGGGCATCGTGCAACCTTTGATCCCGAGGGCCGGTCGCGGGTCAGTTCGCCATGTCGTTTTTGCACGGTCGCACCTCGACGAGATTCTGAATCGGATGACTGAATTGCCGGCGCTGGACGAAACAGCTGCGGGAGTGTTTCACCCGATATCCTATGCCTGTCAGCGTGGTGCATGACGCTTCGAGGACCTGTTCGCCGACATTCTCGATGGCAGGGTTCCGGGGTTCCGCCATCCCGGAAATGTTGGCATCAGCGCAATTGATGTCAATGTCGGATCCTTGATCGCGATGAAGAAATCCGCCTGATCTACGCGAAAATCATCAGAAACCCAGCCCGCCTCGGCGGGCTTTTTTTATCGTCATCGCCAACACGTCGAGACAACTTTGCCCCGATTTTCGTGGGATCTTTGCTCGGACTTTAAATTTTCAAAAAATAAGATATTGATATCGTTTGATTTTAATAGCTCTTGTCGAGACAACTTTGCCCCGATTTACACCTATGAGGTCGCTGAACAACTCGGTAATGCTTCCTTATCTCATAGTCCGTCCGCGATATGCCGCGCGATGGGCATGGCACCGGTCGCTGCGGGTGACGGCGCATTCAATACGGCGGTCAGGCCACCCACCGACTTGATCAGGAAGTCTTCGACGAGGGTACCATCGGTCTTCACAGCTTGCGCCCGGTTTGCTGAGCGATAAGTGCCAAGATCGCTAAGCTGGATTTGCGGGCAGTATTTCTGAACCAACTTAAGATAGCTGCGCTTGAACAGCGAGCTCTGCAATTCTGCCAGCGTAGCGCGAGGATGCCGCGCAAGCGTGCGCCAAAGCCCAGGGTACATCAAGGCACTGACCATATCGCGCGGATCGACGCTGAAGCGTCCATATTTCTCGCGCGCGAGCGATAGGATGGCATTCGGGCCGACCGTGATCGTTCCGTCGATCATCGGGGTAAGATGCACGCCCAGAAAGGGCAGCTTCGGGTCGGGGACCGGATAGATCATACTGTGAACAATGGTGTTCAATTCTGATGGAAGCACAAAATACTCTCCGCGAAATGGCAAAATCCGAACACCAGGGTCAATGCCCAGCATCTTTGCGACCCGGTCAGACGACAAGCCGCTGCACGAGATCACTTGTCCGGCCTCGATGGATTGCCCGCCTAGGGTGATCTTGTAGCTGTCACCAACAGATTGAACAGCCGTGACGGGCGCATTGTAGCGGATAGAGCCGCCTGCCGTTTCGACCTCGGCCAGCAGGGCGGACGTGATGCCGGTATAATCAGCGATCGCTGTCGAAGGGACATAGAGGGCCGCGACCCCGCTGATGTTAGGCTCTTGCCGTCGTAGGCCGGCTGTTTCGATCCGGTGCGTCTCGACGTCATTGGCGCGAGCACGAGTTTCCAGGCCATCAAGCCGGCTTTCCTCCAGCGCATTGGTCGCAACGATGAACTTGCCCCTAGCGTCGTAGCCAATGCCCTTCGCAAGGCAGTATGCCCGAGTTTCTTCAAGCCCTTCCCGGCAGAACCGGGCTTTGAGGCTGCCGGGTGTATAATAGACGCCGGAATGCACCACGCCAGAATTGCGGCCGCTTTGATGAAAGGCTGGCCGGCCTTCCTTTTCGGCGACGAGAATCCGGGCACCGGGTTTGCGCCGGGCAAGTTCAGCACCGAGGGCCGCCCCGACGATGCCTGCGCCGATAATCACGTAGTCAAGGACAGTTCCGGCCATTTCAACGTTCTTCCTTATTCATTGTAGCGCTTTCGGCGTGGGTCTCTTCCCAGATGCGCCGGGTGGGCAGCATATGCTCGACCACCAAGTGCATGAGGTTTTCGCGATCACCGCGCTCCAGCAACAGGATTATCTGCGCGTGCTCACGTCGTGCGACGGCCAGCCAGTCGGGCCGCGTTATGCCATGCGATCGGATCAAGGCGGATCGCCGATTCAGCGCGGCGATCATTTCGCATAACAAGGTGTTGCGCGACAGGGCGAACAGCTGATTGTGAAACGCATCATTGAGTCCATGTATCTGCAACGGTGGTGCGCCTGCATCGATTGCGGTCTCATAGTCTGCGGTCGCTGCGGGCAAGGGCATGATCCGCACGGCCTCACGGTGTATCACTGCGCGCATGTGATACAGTTCATCCACCTCGATCGGGGTAAAGGTTTTCAAGTGGGCGGAACGGCCACGCTGCTTCACCACGATGCCTCGGCCGATCAATTCTTCGATCATTGATCTGATGGTGTGACGCTTGGCGTCACACCGCTGCATCAGGCTGCATTCGATCAACTCGCTTCCGGCCGACATGTCGCCAAAGATTATTTCGCCCTCGAGGATATCAGCGAGGAATACGTGATCAGTGCCGCGGGACGTCGTGCCGGGTGTAAACTTCATCTGACAATCAGGTCCAAAGTGCTGGGGTCGTCCCAGACCCACCCGACGGTGCTTCGGCGCAAAACAGGGTAGTGGCCACAGACAACGATATCGGCATTGCTACGAATCCAGGCAAGCGTTTCAGCGGACCGGTTCAGGTAGTCAAACGCCTCTCCTGCGCTGCCAGATACCAGTTCGCGATAGGTTTTGCAGGCATCGCCGGCTACCACGACACGTTGACCATCAGAATCTCTGAAATGCATCAGTGTGATGCCCGGTGTGTGGCCGGGGGCGTGGCGGAAACGCAGGCCAGGTGCCAACTCGCCCGACGCGCCGATCAAGCGCAGGTCTTGAGTCCGCAGCCACTCGCGCACGGCCACGGAACCGAACAGATCCTGCGGATGAGGGTTCTGCGCATAGTCCCATTCGCTTTGGGACAGATGGAAGGTCGCCCCCTCGAACATCTCGGCGTTGTTCGCGTGATCGAAGTGTAGGTGCGACAGAAAAACATGTCGGATGTCTCGGGCGGTCAGGCCTGCACGCTCCAATCCGGATAACAGCATGTGGCGCGTTGCGTGATGCCCCGTATCGAACAGGATTGGACCCAAGTCAGGGTGCGTCAACAGAGCCACAACTGAAAAACCGAAGAAGCCCCCGCGAAAGCTCAGGCTGTTTCCTGGCACCAGCACCTTGAGTTTTGTTGACTGCATTTTCGCGCCACATCTATAATTATTGATAATAATGCAGATATCATTTTGGCATTCAATACGAAAAATAATCAAAACAAAGTTATATAGCTTTTATATGGTGCCTTAAAATAAAGTCGAAAGCTATCAGAGTATTATTGATAATGTTTCGAAGGACTCACCGCCAGGGACGGCACTCGTGAAACTCGTTCAAATCATTGCCGTAGCTGCGGCCGTGTTCAGTGCGACAACAGCATGGTCGGAAACCGTTTGGCAGATGCCGACGCCGTATTCGGAAGCCAATTTTCACATCCAGAAAATCCTACAGTTTGCCAAGGATGTAGAAACTGCGACCAATGGCAATCTGAAGATCGTGGTTCATCCAGCAGGGTCGCTGATCAAGCACGCAGAAATCAAAACGCCGTTTGGTCTGCGCAGGTCGAAGCTGGCGAGTTCATCCTGTCAGGACTTGCAAACGAAAGCCCGATTTTCGCGCTCGCTTCCGTGCCCTTTGTCGCGACATCGTATCCAGCTGCCCTCAAGCTCTACAATGCCTCCAAGGCGGATCTGACGGCCGAGCGGGAACGTCAGAGCATCGTGCCGCTTTTCTCTGTGCCGTGGCCGGGTCAAGGGCTGTATACGGATCTTGCGATTGACGGCGTCGAAGATCTGCAGGGCCTAAAGATGCGGGCCTATAGCCCACAAACTGAACGGCTCGCACAAGCCGTTGGTGCGGTGCCCACGTAAGTCTAGGTGCCGGACTTAGCGCAGGCCTTCACGACGGGACGGATCAATGCGTTGATTTTGATCTCACTCTTCCCGCAGATTGTTTCAGGCCTGCCTTCTCTAATGTTTCAGTGATGACGCAGACTAGGACAACGCGGCGGTCTGACAAAACGGCAAAATGGTCGGGCAGCACGGCTTAGTAATACGTGCTTTTTCAGATGAATACCGATGGCTTCATCCGGTTTTCAATATCTGGAAACACCTGAACAAAAAGGTGGATTTGATACTCGACCGTAATGAAATTCGTGGCACCGAAACAAAAGAGCAATCTTGATACGCCCGCGGTGAAGTCGACCGGGCGGTTAATGGCGAAGCTGGCAATAGGCCCGGTTAAACGGTCCGTTCGGCTATGTTGCACAAATCCACGCTGAATTCATGTCGTGAATCCAGCGTGGTAGCTGGCCCTCATGAGCAAGCCGACATGACCTACCGACTCCGTTCCACAAATCAGCTGATGGACAGGACACCCCTTTCTCCAAGCAGGTTGAGCTCACGGCTTTTGTGACGCGGATGCCACGGGCGGTGTAACCGTTCAGGACAGCGATGCGCACCTGAACCTCCGCGACCTGGCGGTCAAAGTTGCGCGCCATCAGGCGCTGGCCCAGCAGCTTCATGTCGTGCATATTTGCCTGGACGCGACTCCGGCGGTGGTTTCCGCTCCAGTTCCGCCAGAGCGCCTGATCCAGATACTTCGATGCGCGGAGCGCGTCGTTCCTGGCGACGGCACCGGCGGTGCATGGCTTCCATGGGTGCAAATTCCGGAACATCCGGCCACCCATCCCAATCACATCCGGCCACCTGTGACGCGTTGGCGTGAGGCAGTAGATTTCGGATATCAGGTTTGGGGCATGGCCTGGTTGATCTTTTCAGGCACGTTTTTGGCCTACGGTGTCTACTACACTAGCCTGCTGCTTTATTCCGTGGCCAAGGTCAGCGCTGCGATCTACTTCCGCCCGATGTCACGATGATATTGGCCTGGGCGCTGTTCGGCGAGCCTTTGACGCCCGCCATGTTCCTGGGGTTGGGCGTCACCTTGATTCGGGTTTGGCTGACGTCGAAACAGTCAGGCCCATGACTTGGAAGCGACCATACTTTTGAGATATTTCGCAGGGTATTGGACATTTCTCGACGATAGGGAAAGGTCCTAAGGGCTCAGGCCTGCCGTTAGCTGCAGGCTGTTTAAGGGTCCGCTAAGGGCCGTTCGAACCTCAAACTTCTTGCTATATCGACAGCAGATCGCCACAATCAAAACTAGGGCATTTAGAACGAAATAGAGAATGCGATGACCGCAAAGTAGACCCTCCGGACCATCCGGATCAGGCGCAACCAAGTGCCATGAGCATGCAACCAGTGAACGACTACAGTACAATCCACGCAATTCCGGCGTTGATTCCCTGCATATTGAAAGGACAGACGATGGCCAAAGGTAAAGACAGCAAGAAAGAGACCAAGAAACCCAAAAAAGAGAAGCCAAAGGTCTCTGCAACTGCGGGTTCTCAAAGCGGGAAACCAGCAATATCAATCACAGGAAAAAAATGAATTAAGCTGTCTGTTTCATTTTATATTACGACGGGCAAGTAGAAGATTTGGATCTGTTTGGGTTCGAATTCCCCAATGAAAATAGTAGGGACATTTCGCAGAATGGCGATTTAATCCTGTGTTCTGCACGTGTGTTTGTTGTAAGGTACAGCATCAAATGGCCATTCGCGGCCATTTTTTGGGCTTCAAACCCAAGGTTGATGTCAACTGTCGGGGTCTTAATTTTGGGTTTATTTGTTATTTCAATCCGTTATATTTTTTTGTGCGAGCGAAAATATGGTCAGTCTGGCGAAACTGAAACGGAGTAGCACCTTACTTTAATCTTCGTTTGTGCCTGATCCCAGTCGATGTGAAATTTACATGAAGGGCGGGAAGCGGGAATGCACTGCACATTGATCCAATGGCTGCTTCAGGCGAAAAAAACCGTGAATTATTTAAATAATATCGCGGGCCATTTGGGGTGACCTCGGATGTTAGCGGCCTTTAAATATCTCAAAAATGCTTCGATGAATGCAGTTGCCAGCCAATTGATCCTTATCTTCACTTAAGTATCACATCCCGGAAGATAGTATGGTTTCCTTTTAAATATATCCGGCTTAAGTTTGTGCCAGACTTTCATCGCTTGCAATGGCTTGCTGCCCAAGGCTGACTGGGGAAGCTGCTGGTTCTAGATCAGCACATAGCAGTGCAGTGTGGTTTCGAGTTTTTCGCCGGAACGGAAGTTGTGCGACTGTAGCACTTCCTCGATGCGGCCGTTGAATCGCTCGACCATGCCATTAGTCTGGGGATGCTGCGGTGGGGCAAGGCGATGTTGGATTTTCAGGTCGGTGCACAGCTGGTCGAGTTCGGGCTTGCCGGTGGCAGCGCGCCTGCGCAAGCCGAACAGGCGGTCGGTGAACTCTTTGCTATTGTTCGTAAGTATGGTGATGCGCTTGGAGCGGGTGGCTTTGGGAATGGGTTTCTTGATGGCCCGTAGCGGCATTGTGCTGAAAATATTGAGCGTGCCCGATGCCGTCGCATGACGCGCTTTTGCGACGCCTAGAATTTTTTCGGCCTAATTACAGTCACCGGCCGCAAAAGCGTCGCACATTACACCGAAGACATGTTTCGGACATGAAGCCACGTGATGGGCGGGCATATCAATGTCACAAGCGATTTGGCATCGGGTTAAATCCACGGCACCGAGAGATCGATCATGTCAGACACAGCTACATTTCATCGCAATATTGGTGCCGCCGCCACGCCGCGCCACGCTATCGCAACCCGCGTTCTGCACGCAGGGCTAGCCATGGCGATCATTGCGCAGCTTGGCAGCAGCCAGTTCATGAACCCTGATGATGGCGGCGACAACATCTTTGGCGTTCACTCCTATGTCGGGCTTGCTGCATTTGCGCTGGTGCTGGCGTTCTGGGTGCAGTCGCTGGTGCGCCAGCGCGGGACGCCGCTTGGGATGTTGATCCCTTGGTTCAGCGGTGCGCGGCTGGGTTCGGTTTGGGCTGACTTCAAGGTGCATCTGTTCGCGCTGACGAAACTGCGCCTGCCAGTCCATGACACGCATTCCCCGTTAGCTTCTGCCATTCACGGCCTTGGCTTGTTGCTGGTAACGGCGATGGCTGCATCAGGCACGCTGTATTTCTTCGTCAACACAGGCGATCCGGATGGCGGTGGCTTGGTAAAGGTCGCGATGACTGTCCACACATTGCTGGCCAATCTTGTCTGGGCCTATCTGATTGGCCACGCGCTGATGGCGCTGATTGCGCACTACGGCGGCACCTTGTCACTGCGTCAGATGTGGTCCCTGCGCAAGCGTGCCGGTGTCTGACGGCAGCAGCGGAAAATCGATGCGCGCGGCCAGTCCGGGCGCATTATCGGCCAATGTCAAATGCGCCCGGTGCAGATTGCAGACCGCTGCAACCAGCGCGAGGCCCAATCCATTGCCGTTCGCCGTGCGGCTGCGTTCAAGGCGATAGAGGCGTTGCAGGACCTTGCCGCGTTCATGCTCTGGAATGCCCGGGCCTCGATCCGCCACCACTAGCGTGATGCCTTCCGGCCCGGCCGTGATGACGACCTGAACGGTGCCGCCATCGCCGCCATGCAGCATCGCGTTGTGGATCAGGTTGACCAACAATTGTGACAGTAGCTGCCGGTCGCCCGCCACGATGGCGCAGGCACCCAAATCTGCAGTCATGGAAAGCCCCTGCGCCTCGGCATCGACCTCTAGAAAATCGACGACATCGCGGGCGACATCCGCCAGATCGACGGCGGTCAGACGGTCGCGCGCGGCTCCGCCTTCGATCTGCGCCAGCTGCGGAAGTGCCTGAAAAGTTCGCACAATCCCCGCTGTTTCATCCTTTGCACGCAGCAGCAGAACTTCCTGCGCATCTGAAAGATCGGTTTTTGTCATGACCTGATCCAAAAGAAACGAAACGCGCTGGATCGGCGTTTTAAGATCATGCGCAATATCAGACGAGACTTGCTGCATCGAGACGATCAGCGCCTCTTGAGCGGCGGCCATTTCGTTTACGGCCTGTCCGATTCCGGACAGATCATCGTGGCGGCCATCCACATCATGCACGCGCGCGGCAGTCTGGCCGCTGGTGATCGCGCTGAGCGCGGTCTGGATCGTTTCGATCCGGTGCTGTGCGCCCCGCGCCACCCAAAGGCCTGCAGTGACGGCGATGCCAATCGCAGGCAGCAGTCCCATCACCAGGACTGCGGCAAAGACCTCTGCGATTTCGATGATGGGGCTGCGAGACTGCGCAACGATCAATTGCCCATCGCCTATACGCAGGCTGCGGGCCTGATAACTTTTTGCAAGGGGCACGTCAGTCGCGCCAAACGAACGATCCGGCAAGATAGCAAAGCCGCTGATCGGTGCAACATCTCCTGCGTTCGATATGACAGGCCCTTGGTCGGGCAGATAGTGCATGATCCGATACGCCGGATCTGTTGTGGCAACGGCATCGGCCAAGTGCTCGCGCAGCTCATCGGGATCAGGGGTCAATCGAAGGGTGTCGACGGTCTGTTGTATGTCGGACAGGATCGCCGCATTCAGATTTGCGCGCACGACCAGAAAAGCTGTCGCAAAGCAGCCCAGGGATGCCATGGCAAAGATCACCAGCAGAATGACGGTCAGGCGCAGCGGGGTCGACCAGATGCGCGGCAGACGGTCGCGCGTTATCATGCTGCATTGATCCGGTAGCCCGCGCCGCGCACAGTTTCGATCAGGTCGGACCTAAAGGGCTTGTCGATCTTGGCCCGCAACCGGCTGATGTGCGTGTCGACGACATTGGTCAGGGGATCGTAGTGAATATCCCAGACGGACTCCATCAACATGGTGCGTGTTTGCACCCGGCCTTTGCGGCGCATCAATTGCTCCAGCAGGGCGAACTCTCCCGGTAACAGCTCAATGGTTTGGCCCGCCCGTGTGACCTTACGGTTCAACAAGTTCATTTCAAGGTCGGCGACGGTCAGGGTGACGGGTTCATCCTGAATCTTGGGCCGCCGCCCGATGGCTGCGATCCGCGCCGATAATTCGCCAAAGGAGAATGGCTTAACTAGATAATCGTCCGCGCCCGCATGTAGCCCCTCGATCCGGTCGTCGACGCCGCCCATTGCGGTCAGTAACAGAACAGGCGTTGCGTTCTTGGTCGCGCGCAGCGTTTTGACAAGGGTCATGCCGTCCAAGCCCGGAAGCATCCGGTCCACGACCATCACGTCATAGCTGCCGATCGTGGCCTGCACCAAGCCGTCAGCGCCCGATGCAATTAGATCGACGCTGTGTCCTTCTTCGCGCAAACCATCGGCGATATAGGCCCCGGTGGCGGCGTCGTCTTCGACGACGAGTATCTTCATGTTTACCCTTTTCGCACACAAACGTTTTGCAAACCGCGCGCGTCTTGCGGCTGAGTTTAGCACATCAAAGCGGCGGCAGTACCTCTTGTTCTCGCTGGATTCGGACTGGATATCATACGGCTCTGATTTGCGATCATTGCAAATTTGCAATGATCACGAAAACGCAGCGCTGAACGTTCCTGCCAGAAACCCTGATGAAGGGGCCGCAATGATGTCGCGGCCATTTGCACCATCACGTCCGGCCCGGTACCAGACCATCAGGGACATTTGCGATGAAGAACCTTTTTCTCAGCACCGTGCTGATCATCATTCCGGTTGGCCTCTTTGCCGTCGGATACAACATCCTGACCCCGGCGCAGACGGCTCAGGTGGCGGCACCCAGCCTTGATGATATGATGCCGTTCATGACGATTACGACTGATGTGCAGTACATTGCCACAACCGGCGATCTGCCAGCAGCAAAGCTTCTGATCACCGATCTGGAAACAGCGTAGACGACGCGCAATCCACACTGCGCCCCAATAACACGATCGCCTGGGGCAATATAGACGGGGCCATCGACGATGCGCTGAAGGCGTTGCGCGCCAAGGCACCGAATACGGCCACAGTCATTGCGTCGCTGGCCAGCTTGCAAACGGCTCTAACGGAACCCGCCGGTGCAAGTACTGCGGGCGGAGTCGTCTAGACGGTGTCCAAAGTGGCCACCACGGACGCCAATGGCCGCCCGCTGCCTTGCAAAGTCATGTTGGTGCAGTTTCGCACTGCACTGTCCCAAGCCACCGTCGCAACAACCGACCGCGCCACCCTTGATACGCTTCAGGCCAAAGGAACAGAGCGCTGCAACGCTGACGACGATACCCGCGCCGACGACTTTTTTGCGCAGGGCATCGCCCTAATGACCCACTGACATTGCTGATCAAGGGACATATCATGGCCACTCTTTCCAATTTGAAAGCCAATGATGCCTTTGCTGGCAGCCCTGACAGTCAGGCCGCGCCGAACCGCGTGCCGGACTTGACTGTTGAATTTTGGCTAATCAAACTGATGGCTGTCACCATGGGTGAAACCGCAGCCGACTTTCTGGCCGTGAACCTTGGCCTTGGGCTGACGGTGACATCGCTGCTGATTGCGGCGGTTCTGATCGGCGCGCTGGCGCTGCAGTTTCGCCAAAGGCGTTACTTGCCATGGTCCTACTGGCTGGCTGTCGTGATGATCTCTATCGTCGGCACGCTGTTGACGGACAACCTTGTCGACAACTTCGGTGTGTCGCTGGTCACGAAGACCGTCCTGTTCACCGTCTTGCTTGGTCTGACATTTGCTGCTTGGTATATATCAGAGCGCACCCTCTCGATCCACGAGATCATGACGACCCGTCGCGAGGCCTTCTACTGGCTCGCGATTCTGTTTACATTTGCACTCGGCAACGCTGCGGGCGATTTGGTGGCAGAGCGTTTTGCACTGGGCTACATGGCGACGGGCATCCTGTTTGGCATGATCATCGCATCGGTGACCGCGGGCTATTACATCTTGAAACTTGATAGCATCTGGGCGTTCTGGATCGCCTATATCTTTACCCGGCCAGCTGGGCGCATCCTTTGGTGATCTGCTGTCGCAGCCTGCGGAATATGGCGGCTATGGCTTGGGGACGATCATGACCAGTGGACTGTTCCTGACGGCCATCATCGCCATCGTCGTTTACATGTCGAAAACCTGCGAAGGCCAAGTTCAGCCTATGATCGGGTGACCCTTATCGTGTTTCATCACCCGCAAGACGTCCCAGCCTAGCGGGCCGCCTTGCGACTGACAATCATGTGGTACGGTTGCGCGTGGCGCAGAGTGATCCCAGGGGCGGTAGTGCGCGTCTGACCGGGCAGGGGCCGTAGATCATAGGCCGTAAAGACCCGCTTGACCAAATGGCCCGCAATTTTATTGGCCAGATGCTGACCTACACAGGGATGCTGGCCCAGTCCGAAAGGCAGATAGGCGTCATGCGGACGCGGCGTGCCCTGCGCAAAGCGGCTTGGGTCGAACTGCTCTGGCTGTGGCCAAAAATCAAGGCGGCGATGCAGCAGGTAGGGTGAGATCAGGACCGAACTGCCGCGCGGGATGTCGAAGCCTGGTGTGCCGCAATATGGTCGCCTGCCACACGGGGATGACTTCTAGTTTTTTTTGACGGCGTTAATCCAGATATTGGTCTGTTCGACACCCGTTTGGTCAGACCTGTGGGGCTGCTTGCGCTCAGGTTTTGTCTCCGACGCCGGCACTCGTCGTTAGGAGGTGAAAGTCCCTTGGCCTTCGAGCGAAAGGTTGCCTGAATGAGTTGAAAGACCGGAACGTCAGCGTGACAAGACCAGACTGATCATCGACGCATCCATGCCGCCATACTTCGCGCGTCACTTATAAAATCACGCCGTCCTCATGTCGTGCTTGCGGCAAAGATTGGGGATGCAATTATCAGCCGCCAAAGGTTCCGCGGCTGTTAGAGAATGAACTGGTGCGCGACGACCCGAAGCCGCCAGTCGCATTTACCGACGCGCGCGACATCGGCGCGGCCGCTGCGGTGGCTGCTGCGGGGCGAAAGCTTGCAGGGGCCATTTTCGCGCTGCCTTTGTTGCCATTCAGAACGGTGGAGCCTGACGCCGTGGCATACTTTCCAGCGGAGTCACGGTAAAGTGGCTGTGTCTGAGCCCGGCTGTTGTTTAGCATACTTCCCATCAAATACCCCGCCATAAGCGGCATGAAGATGGATGATCCGCCGGTGCCTTGCTGGGCCACGCATTCACCGCCATGCTGCTCTTCGCAAAGTGCAATGTCGTCATAGCGAGGTGCCGACCGCTCATATTCCTCCAAAGCATCGGCAAAGGCCGCATCGCAATCTTCGACAGAAAACGGCAACGTTCCATCCTTGGCCGCAGCCTCGCAAGAAGCCTTGTCCGGAAAAGCGTTTGCATCAACACGTTCATCTTCGCAGCCTGTCACCGCAAATGTAGCGGCCCCTAGAAGGATCACGGGTACAATCCTTGATCGTTTTGAAACGTGCGCTAGCGTCATATCGGTGTATCCTTGGGTCGTTTAGGCGAACTGTTAGCCTTACATAGATCGCGTTAGGCCCGAATGTAATGCGGTTTGAACCGGCTCAGGTTTTGGGTGATGCGCGAGCGGTCTTCACGCAGCCCCATACCTACGCAGGTCTTGCCTACAATCCAGGCCCCGATGATCGGGCGGTAGCCGTCGAACACCGGCATTTCGGCATAGGCCTGAACGATCATCGGATGATCTGCGTAATCCTGTTCTGTGGACGCTTCAATCATTTCGTTGCCCCGCATTATCGCAACACTGGCCCCTTCGCGGCCAAAGATCGGTTTTGTCACTGTGCCGCGTGCCAAAGCATCTTGCGCACGAGTCACCGCGTCGGACCCTGCCGCAATCTCATCGGCAAAAAAGCTGGGCAGCAGATTGGGGTGGCCTTCGAACAACCGCCAGAGCACTGGAAGCAAGCCTTTGTTGGACACGACAGCCTTCCAAGCGGGTTCAATGAATTTACACTGCGCAGTGGCCAGGTGCGCGGCAAAATCATCGCGCAGCAGGTCTTCCCAAGGATAAAGTTTGAACAGTTTGCCGATCACGCGGGCCTCGGCGTCGGAAAATTGCCCAGCTGGGGTGATGCCAATTTGTTCCAGATTGACGAAATGCGCACCCATGTCGGCGGCGCGGGCAGCATATGCCATCATTTCCACGGTTGCGTAATCTTCAACCAATGTCTCGATCGCGGTGAAGTGGATGTTCGTGTCGCGCGGGAAAATATGTTTGAACCGCGCGGTCAGCGCCTCGAAGATCCCGTTGAACTGATCGCTGTCGGGCGGCAAAGCGCCGCTCGCGACCATGTCCTCGAACCAGGTCCACTGAAATGACGCGCTCTCGAACAGGGCTGTCGGGGTGTCCGCATTGTATTCGATCATCTTCGCGGGATCATGCCCATCGTAGATAAGATCGAACCGGCCATAAAGCTCTGGCTGGTCCGATTGCCACGATTCAGCCACCAGATCCCAATGGGCGCGTGGAATGGCCAAACGTTCCATCAACTCTTCCGAGGCGACAATATGATCCGCCGCTTGGCGGCACATTTCGTGCAGTTCTGTCGCGGGATCCTCGATGTCGTTTTCGACCTGTGCCAGCGTGAACTCATAGACGGTATCTTCGTCCCAGTAGGGCTCGCCATACATCGCATGGAACGTGAAGCCTGCGGCTTCAGCTTTTTGCACAAGGTCAGGGCGTGCGCCAAGATGGATACGTTTCATTGCTCTCAGATCTCCGCAGTTGTTCGTAAAAAGTTGATGCTGTTCATGACATTGCACGCACTAGAGCGTTGCTAAGCCTGTCACGTCGCCAAGGCCGAAACCTATGATGGAATATTCAGGAGCGACACTAAGGCCATCCCGTGGTCGTCGGCCTTTCGAGTGGGTCGCGCATCTTGCCGCTTGAAACTCATGCTTAGACATCGAGGTGATCTAGGACAACAGAGCCATCGCCTTTGGGCGGTGTGGAGCGTTGTATTGTCTGACGTCAGCGCCTTTGGGGCCAAATAGCGTTACCTGATAGAGTGTTCTTGGCGACGATTTCAACGGGTCGACGCAACACTTTAGGCTTTAGCCATTTTGTCTAATTTGTGATTTTTGACCCAAGGTGGGACTAGTTGAGTGGCGAATTGCGTCACAGGAAATGGGCGGGGCTATGTGCGGGCAGGGGTGTATTGTCCATCCGCCTGATTATGTATTGAAGTAAATATAAGCCGAAGTAAGCCCCAAATGAGCTAGGTTTGAAAACTTTCTGCGCGGTGACTTCGGTAGCGACTTTTAGTCTTCTTCGGCGCGCTGCCTCAGGCGCTGAAGTACGTCCTCAGTGCCGCTTTCCCCCTCAAGAAGTTGCCAGCGATCGAGCAAGGGGCGGCCCGAATTGCGGCAGTGTAGTGCCATTGCAGAGCGGGCACCTTCGGCGTCGCGCGCGGCAAGCGCGTTCACGATGGCCATGTGTTCGTCGCGCGAAAACCGCGCGATGTCATTGGGGCTTTGGCGGTTGTTCAATCTCGTCCACTCCGGGTAGCGCTGGCGCGCGAGCCAGAAGTCTTTGACCACAGAAACGAAGACCGTATTGCCAGTCGAGCGAGCAACGATCAGGTGAAACTCACTGTCGAAAGCCTCAATCCGCTCCAGGTTGGATGTGGTGTCACACATGCCCTCGATGCAGCTTTCAAGTTGGGCAATCTCGGCTGGTCTAATCAACCGCGCTGCGATGGCCGCGATTTCAGGCTCGATTACAAAGCGCGCCTCGACCAGCTCGAAATAGCCGGGCAGACCTGACGTTTCAATCGGAGCTACGGGCAGGGTGCGGGCGACGAAGGCACCCGCGCCATAGCGGGTGACGACATAGCCCATCAGTTCCAGCGCGATCATCGCTTCGCGCACCGTCGTGCGGCTTACGCCAAGCTGAACGACAAGGTCCTTGTCAGCCGGCATCTTGCTATCGAGTGGAAGATCGCCGGCGCGGATCCGCGCGGCGATCTCTTCTGCCACAAGGCGATAGCGTGGCGTCTGGACGATGGGGTTCAGCATTTATGCGCCTCAGGCGTTCGGAAGATCGTCGTCCATGTAATAGCGGATGTTGTCTTCAAAGCTCGTATCCGCTTTCAATCCAAGCGCCAATGCTTTGTCAAAGCGGTAGTCAAAGCGCCAGCCACGCACGATCGCTGCGATGTCGGGCTGGGCCTCCCATTTGATCAGCTTTGCCGGTTCCGGTCCCGCGACTGCCGTCAAAGCTTCGATCATCTGCCGGATCGACAAGCGCTGCCCCGGCAGGGTCATACAACGCTGCTGGCCCAATTCCGCGGCGTCCAGTTCTGCGCCCTTGATTAGGTTTTCGACGCAGCGCCGCGGCGAAAGATAAAAGTGTTCCTGATCTTCATCGACAGGGCAGATCGCCGGCTCGCCGTTCAACGGCTCGCGGATGATCGACGACATGAAAGAAGAGGCCGCGCGATTGGGCTTGCCCGGCCGCACGGAAATCGTCGGCAGTCGAAACCCGCGACCATCGACATAACCTTTGCGGGAATAGTCGTTCAGCAGCAGTTCTCCGACGGCCTTCTGCATCCCGTAACTGGTCTGCGGATTGGGGATTGTGTGATCGTTGATTGGATCCGGCACCTCGCCGCCGAAGACGGCCAGCGATGAGGTGAAAACAACAACGGGGCAGGTGCCCAGCACGCGGCACCGTTCCAGTATTTTCAGCGTGCCGTCCAGATTGACCTTCATCCCGGCCTCGAAATCCGCCTCTGCATGAGAGGACACGATAGCGGCGAAGTGGAAAATCACGTCGGTATCGGCTGTGATCAACTGATCGACAGACGCGCCGTCGGTGATGTCGCAGGCCTTTGTGTGGACCGGGAAGGGCGCATCAAGCGTGTCAGGCGCGGCAATATCTGCAAGCGTCAGCGATTCAATGGTCTGACCGCGAAGGCTGCCTTTTTCAGCAAGGCTTTGTGCCGTTTTGCGGCCAATAAAGCCGCCGCCACCGGTGATCGTCACATGCATTTGGATCGTTTTCCTAAGTGTGGGACGGGAGGAGAGGGGAAAGAGGGGCCGCCGATCGCGGCGGCGGCCCCAAGTCGGTTATTCAGCCTGGGGGCCAAGACCGATGCGCGCTAAGAACGCCTTGTGGCTGTCGACCATAGCCTGCGCTTCAGGTGTCTTTGCACCCCAGACGTCCCAACGGCTGATTGCGGCTTCACGGAACGTGGCGCGGTCTTCTGCTGACCAATCATAAAAGGTCACACCCAGTTCGGGCAGCTTCGTCAACGCCTCGCCGTTTTCGACGGTCGTGCGCATTATCAGTTTTAACCCAAGCGAGTCCATCGCGGTTGTGAGGATCATTTGCTGCGCTGGATCCAGCCCATCCCAAACGGCTTTGTTGCACGCCAGGTGATCCGAGCTCATCGAATGAAAGCCGGGATAGGTGGTGTGCTTGACGACGTCGTAGATGCCCAAGCCAACGTTATTGGCCAGCGTCGAAGCGTCGGCCCCATCGATAATGCCAGTTTCAAGCGCGGTGAAGATCTCGGTGAAATCCATGACGACGGGGGCAGAACCAAGCTCTGCAAAAATCTCGGATTCCATGCCCGGCGGCGACCGGAACTTCCAGCCCTTGAGGTCTTCGATACCGGCCAAGGGCTTGGAGGAGTTCATCGATTCCTGCCCGCCCAGATAAGAGCCTACAAATTCCATGCCACTTGTATGATACAATTCATTGATGGCTTCGCGGCCACCACCGTAGGAAATCCAGGTCAGAAACTCCACCGGTGTATCATAGCCGCCCATCGTGTCCGCCGCGAACTGATAAGCGGGGTTGATCCCCGTCTGATAGCTTGGGTTGGTCATGTCGCAGTCAAGAATGCCGTTTACAGCGGCAGAGAATGTCTCGGCCGAGGCAACGATTGCAGAACTGTAGAACATTTCGATGTCGAGCGACCCGCCCGACATGGTTTCGACCTGAGTCACAAACTCTTTTACAAGCTGACCAGAGGTGGATTCCGGTGACTGGTGCGTTTGAATGCGAAGGGTCGTCTGCGCGGATGCGGCACCGGCCAAAAGCACAGAGCCGGCGAGAAGAGCAGCAAGAGATTTCGACATTATGTTCCCCAAATATTTTCCATCTTGAACACAAAGCGTAAAGAAATTTCGCCAGATTGCCAGACAATTATACAATTAGATTGTTGGATTCACTTTGGTCGCTCCGCCTAGGCTTTCGTCGCATAGCCAAAGGATCACGGTTGCGGCGCGAGTGATGGGTGAGCGAAGCATTGTAGGGGCTGCCGCCGGTCCTTCCTTGTCACTCTACCGCTTCCCGCGATTGTAGAAGGTCTTGTGGGGGTCATACTACCGGGGCGCATCACGCCAGCGAAAACCGTCGGGATTAATGAAGGAAACTCCACTCAGGACACGTCGGTCATTAATGCGCGGCATGCCAAGGTCCTGTGGAGAAATGGGGCCGTAGCCGCTCCGTCTGATCCTCGCTCATACGCAGAGATCCTGCCGTTCATTCACTTTAGGATCATCGCTCCAAGACTACAGCATGATCAGTCCCGTGCATTGATTCCGATCAATCACGGCTCGGCCCTGATGCGCGACACTGAATGCTTAGCAACTGCTGAACAGGGAGATGTGTTGTGGGAATCGTATCAGGTAAAGTAGCCATTGTAACCGGGGCTGCTGCTGGCATTGGTCGCGCGGTCGCGTTGAAATTTGCGGCTGAGGGAGCAAAGGTTATCGTTTCCGATGTTGAGGAGGAGGGTGGTGAGGCGACGGCATCGGCTATCCGTTCAGGCGGTGCCGAGGCGGTTTTTATTCGCGCCGATGTCGCGAAAGCGGCTGATGTAACGGCATTGATTGCGCAAGCGGTCGCAAAGTTTGGACGGCTTGATTGCGCCTGCAACAATGCCGGGATCGAAGGGGCGGTCGCCCCCTTCATCGATCAGACCGAAGAGGACTTTGATCGCATCATCGACGTCAACCTTAAGGGTGTGTTTCTGTGCCTGAAGGCTGAAATCACCCAGATGCTGACGCAAGGCGGCGGAACGATAGTTAACCTATCATCGGTTGCCGGGCTGATCGGCTTTCCTGGTCTGTCGCCCTATGTCGCCTCCAAGCATGGTGTGAATGGGCTAACCAAGAACGCAGCGCTTGAGTACGCCAAAGAAGGCATCCGTGTGAATTCGGTCTGTCCGGGCGGCATCGACACAAGGATGCTCGACTCGCTGGCGGAGCAGGCGACCGGTGGCAAAATGACTAGCCGCCAAATGATGGATGGTTTGCACCCGATTGGCCGCATCGGGACGGTCGACGAGGTTGCAACCCTGATCGTCTGGCTCTGTTCGGACAATGCTTCTTTCATCACCGGGGCGCATGTGCCGGTAGATGGGGGGTTCGTCGCGCAATAGGTAAAAGCAGATTTCAACTCTTGGACTGAAGTTTCTCCTCATTATTATGTAAAAGAAGGCTGTTCGCATTGACGCAAGTCAAAAAACACTCTCGATGATCTGTGTGTTCGGCTCGTTTTCGCTGCAGGTTTTGGCCCGATGTACAGGTCGTTTCAAATACCTATAAATCTGAACGACAACGGTATTCGTGTTGAAAGGTCCCATGGAGTAATGGATCGAAAGAGATTTTTGATCAATGGGTTAGGTGGCGAGGCTGTGCGATCCATGTGCATTGGACACATGGGAAGGGCCGTTTCCTAGCGAGAAAGACGCGATGATTGAGAACCATGTGATCGCCAGTGACCTGCTCCGCACTGGTCTCTCGTACATCTGGTCTGTCGTTCATAATGATAGTCTACTGGTCTTAGATTGGTAATCTTCGGGTTCGGTTTGGGCAAGCGCGCCGGGCGCGGAACCCTCAAATTGCTCAAGCGCCCGGCGCGCTTCCTGCAGTGTGTGGTTTCCCAGCGATGAATGCGGTCTGATGGTGTTGTAGTCGTAGCGCCAGAACGCCAGGTTACGGCGGGCGTCTTCCAGGGTATCGAAGATCTCCTAGTTCAGAAGTTCGTCGCGCAGGCTGCCGTTAAAGCTCTCGATGAAGGCTTTCTGTTGCGGCTTTCTTTGATCAATGTAGTGCCACGGGACCCCGTTTTTGTCGGCACATTTCAGGATGGCCCGACTGGTGAGCCTTGTGCCGTTGTCGCTGACAATACAGCTGAGCTTGCCGTAAATCCGGATCAGGGCATCCAGTTCTCGGGCGACCCGGGCCCCGGACAGGCTGGTATCGGCAATCAGGCACAGGTTCTCGTGGCAGCATTTGTCGATCACAGCCAGCATGCAGGACTTGCGTGATGCGCCGAAGGAGTAGGCCAAGAAAACCAGTGACCAACGTGCATTGATCGTCACTGCCGCCGGTATCGGCGTGCGTGATCTACGCGCCCGCTTGCGCCCGCGTATTCGCTTCACGGCCAGTCCTCCCTCGCTGTAAAGACGAAACAGTTTGTTGTGATTCATGATCATACCTTTGCGCTCGAGCATGACGCCGATCCGGCATAGCCGAAGCGGCACCGCTGGCTGGCGACCTCGCGCATTTCCTTACGGATTTTCGGGCAGTCTGGCGGGCGTTCACGCCGGACCGTCTTTGGATCGACAGCCACCAGTTGGCAAACCCGGCGCTGCCTTTCGCCGCTTGGAAAGTGTCGTCAGTTCTTTTCCAGCAGATCTTTCAGGACGATATTGTCGAGCATCGCAGTAACCGCTCGATTGAGACCGCGGTTATGCAGCCTGGCTATTTTGCAAAGCCATCGGCGTCCAATTCCATGGCAGTAATTCATCCAGCCGGTTGATCTTGTGATCATGGATGCGGTCGAGGATG
>Ga0222707_1000077_pt1 | contig 45855 bp, 57 predicted proteins | sample AntAcemetage1574_FD_179831 | JGI IMG/M metagenome (GOLD analysis project Ga0222707, IMG submission 179831) | Saline water microbial communities from Ace Lake, Antarctica - #1574 | ecosystem: Environmental > Aquatic > Non-marine Saline and Alkaline > Saline | place: Antarctica: Ace Lake...
TCAAAATCCGTAGCATCAAACTCGACGCCCTGCATCTTCGAGCCACCGGCGCCACCGCCACCACCGCCATACCAGGTGAAATCAGCAACAGAGGCAACAGGCTTCACGGCCCGCTCATCAGCCATATTCATCAGAGCCGGCGCAAGTCGCTTACGAGCATCTCCACTAATGACTTCTCCAATCTGCAAGGCTGCTGTAATAACAACCTCAAGATCATCGCGCTTAATCGTAATCGTATCGTTCATGTCAGTTTTCCGTCTCTTTGTTTTTACTAAAAGGATATAGTCCCGCGATCGGATAGTGAAAAATGGGGTCAGACATGAGCCTGACACTTAAACCAACGCACGGACGCACCATTGACGAACTTCGCGACAGCCTTCCATTCCAAGCCCATCTCAATGAGTTCAGCCTCCGACTCCTTCTTTACGTCGCCGCCCATCCACTTCAAGAAGTCAGGAATACGCTGAGGATCAGCGACGCCGCCGCAAGCCTCAGTCAGACCTTGCTGGCACCGGGCATCAGTAACGAAGGCTTCGACAAACTCGCGTGCGCCAGTCGGAATGCCGAGCTTTTCGGAGACGGCCTTGCCAGCTTTCTTAACGCGGTGGGCTTCGGACTTTGCTTTGAATGTCACTTCTGGCCAGTTGAGAATTCCGGTCGGAGCGATTGGAGCGAGAACAAGCCCTTCGCCGGCGTCGCTGACACCGAACATGCGGGCGATGTAGGGGTCTTCGGTGGAGATGGCATCTACCGCGTCATTAACGCGATCGATGATCTCACCGGTGCCGCCACCGAAGTCGACGGAAATCTCGAACTCGAGCGGCAGGATCTCGATGTCAGGGTGCGCAGGCGTAAGAAGCCGGATAAACTCCGGGTCGTAGTGCATCATTTCGCCGATCTGGATGGCGAACACATAGAAGCGTCGTCTGTCTGTCTTACTGACAGCATCAGTGGGTTGAACTCCCGGCCCAGCCCATTCGCCGAAGAACACAGCGTCTTCGATCTGTGTGCATGCGGCGAACAATGGCTTCACGCCTTCGAGCCACGCGGCAAAGTCGAAGTTGTCGCTATCGACAGACAGATCGCGGTTGCGAGATTGTGCAACAACCTCTCCGCTTGTCGATACACGAATACCAGCGTTTGTGCCGTGCAATTTGATTTTAGCGCCATAAACAACGCGAGCTGGATCAAAAGATTTAGCCTGCCGACGATAAACGTGTGCAAAGCTATCAATACTCGGAAACTTAGTGAAGGATGCCATGGTGTTCTCTCTTTGTTTTAGCTAAGAGAGAAATAGTCCCGGCAAATATCCGACCCAAACTCTGAGCCGGAATTACCAAAATTAATCAGGAGCGCTTAAAAGATCCGACAATTCCAATCCTTGTTTTTCTAACTCAAAGCGCAAATGCTTCATTGCCTTCCGCAAAATCTGACAAACCCGCTCGCGTGATATTCCGTGCATAGCGCCGAGAGCATCAAGAGACATCGGAACGTCGGCGGTGATGCGTAGCTCAATCAGTGAACGCTCACGATCATCAAGACCGACATATGCGGCCGCTAATAGATTGCTGACGCGATCGCCTTCGATAGTATCCTCGGACGATGGCCCGCCTGCCGAGATCTGTTCTTGGAACTCACCGTCTTCCGTCGCCATGACGTCAAGGCTGATAGCGTTGCGGATTGACAGCGCCACAGCAGCTCTCTCACGCGGAATTCTCAAGTCATCGCACGCTGTATCAAATGCAAGACCGGAGGGCATCCCAGCCGTCTCATATTGAGCGATGAGCGGCATCAGTTTGTATTGGATTTGCTTCTCCGGCCGGCTGATCGGCATTTTGAACGGATTGCGCGTCGTCTGCGCAGACACAAGCAAAGCATCTTTGATTTTGTAGTAAGCGTGCGCTGCAAAATGCCCACGCGTAGGATCGAATGTGTCGATCGCGTCGAGGATTGCAGCGACGCCTTCCGATTCAAGTTCTTTGAATGCAGCGCCTGACCATTTCATATTTTGAGCCTGCTTGCGGACAAGCCCCATGCATGAATCGATCAATAGATCGCGTGCGTTTTCGTCTCGATTGATTTTCCAGGCGACGGCCCAGGCGTTTTGAAACTGTTTTAGATTTTGATGAGCCATCAAGCCAACCTCCTATTTTTTAGGAGATAGGCCCCGATTGTGCTTCTCGGAAATGGATCGGTGATTTCCGTTTCAAGCGATCATGCTCCGCAATCCGAAGTCGCGATGCTCAGCCGTGTAATACGATTTTGCAGCACTCTCATATGGAACGACGGTCGCTACAATACCATTACGATTGCAAAGCCTGACACCCATTTTTGGAATGGATACGCTTGATGATCCGATGATCACGCTCATACGCGCTGTATCACTCAGAGAGCGCCAGAGATGAAAACCATCGGCAAATGGGTGCTCACGGCAAGAACGTTCATTCATGCGCTCCAGGGCGTGCTTTGTGATGCGCGGAAGGCCGGTCTGCGGATGAATGAAAGATGATCCGGCTGGAACAGTATCTTGTGCAAAGCTGATCATTTCATTCTCCATTTTTATCGGCCTGGAATGAAAATAGTCCCGCGGTGCTAAACCAAAAAAGCAGACAAAAAAATGCCCCAGCCGAAGCCGTGTAAGCTCTCATCATTGTATGATGACATGCCGAATGTTCGCTGTATGTTCCGGACATGCCTTACAAGCCCCGAACCATAGGTCTACGATTCCAAATCCGTGTTAGAGATCTCGAGGCGCCAGACGTTCTTCGAGTGACCTGCCCAGCATGTAATCATCGGTTCAGTGTGGCCCCGCACTCACTGCTGAACCGATTTCCGCCTCACATGACGTTGATCAGCATTGAGCGACACATGAAGTGCACAAGGTGTCCGCACCAAGGGTCGATGGGGTGGTTCATTGAAAGAGCTGAGTCGCCGCTGAGTTAATTCTCTGGAAATACCCAGTCATGATGCACGTCGAACTTGCTCGGGTTGGCGCGAGCATCTTCAGTCAGTGTATCAAACAAACCGCCGTAGACTTTGTGCAGTAGGCCCAGAAGGTCCTCAACCCGGTCTCCGACAAAATCGAGACCCTCGTCAAATGATGTGTTGATATGCGGCATTGTCTGACCAGCACCCAGATCCAGCTGACGAAGCTTCACAACCATCCGCATGAGTTCGGCGTCAGAATGTGCAACGACTTTGTTCCGTAAGTGCATCAATTCATCATGAAGCGCTTGCTGTTGATCATCGAGCTTTACTCCGATCATCTTCATTGAGAGCTTCGGAACGTCACCCTTTGAATCTGAAAACGGGCGAGCATATGAAACTATTGCTGTTGTCTCGTAGCACTTGAACCGCCGTAACTCGATCTTTGAGATTGGGTCATCCGGATCGCATGAAAGGAGGAAATCGGCCGCGCTAAGTGCGAGCTGAATGTCTTTCATTGAATAGAGCATACGAAGACGACGACGGTGGATGCTGGGGTGTTCGGTCATGTGATGTTGATTTTTAGGGTTATCGTTCTAAAAATCAATTCACCACCGACCGTGCATCAGCAATCGCCCGATGCAAGGGTCCTTCATCCCCGAACGTGATCTTCGGAAGCGTCATGAACAAGTTCATGCTGGGTTCATATTTATCGGGATTTGCCCAGGAGGGGAAATCAAGCACGTAAAGATCCCGCTTCTCAAGTAAGCATCGGACGTAGCCGCGGACCGGTTCTGCGTTTTTACAGAGACGACTAACCTCGTTGTGTTCGAGCTTCGAATATTCATCCCGCAGTTCGGTTAGCCCTTCCTCAATGAACTCAAGAGCGCGCTTTCGCTTCGCCTTTATATCCGTCAGCTTCAGGGTGGCACCGCTGCCGGGCTTCAATATCTCGCGAAGACCCTTTGCAGCCGCGGACAGCTTGGCAAGTCTCGGCGGCTTGGTATACACAAACACTTTAGTCAGGCGTCTCACTTCTTGATGAACGAGCTGCTCGTCTTCAAGCCAATCTCGCTCCAGAATCTCGACTACCGATCCAAGTCCAATAGCCAACTCGGCGATGCCCTTATTCGCGGCCGCCAAAACCTCACGGCGCCGGACGTCACGCTCGATCGCGGCAACGGTTTCGAGGTCGGAGAAATTGACAGCGCAGTCTTTGCCGAGCAGAGCAACCGACCCGTCCGGAAGTGGGGCCAGGAATCCCCTGCGATGCGGGGTCCTTTTCGCACAGAATGAGCACCGAACTTCAACATCCGAAACGTATCCGTCAGAAATCATTACAGGACGAATGCCAGGCGGGACCGAGAGAACGACGCCTGGTTGCTCGAGAGGATTGGTGATCAGGAACTGGTGATCTGAAGGGGAGTGATTGGACATGGTGGGAGAGCCCTTTTGCCTATGTGTTGCAACGGTCTCCCTGCCACATCATTGAGAATCGTGTGGTCATTCACCTTAGCATGACGCAGGGGAAGCGCAACCACATATTGTGAGAACGAAACCAGCAAGCTGCCAGATGAGGTATTATTTAGAAGATTTGAAATTTTCCGGTCAGACGGTCCTCTGCAAATTCCGCAAGACGTTCGAGCTCAGCAAATATACCTCCGAGTGGCATTTCGGTTGCGCCAGCGCCACGCGGGCCTTCCATAATGAACACGTCCTCATCTACAATATATGCTCGCCGAACCACCCAGCGATCTTTGTTGAGATAGTCGTATCCAGCCCTATCCTCGAAAATCATCTGCACAACACCGGCGTCCGGCCTTTCCAAGCATTGATCCAGTCGCTCATCGAAGTGCTCGAGAGCGTTCCGTGCATCGCGATTGTTAAGCGGGCTGTCGTCGCCGATCTGAAGTTCATCCCTAAGCGCGTCTGCGCGTGCAATTGCGACAGCACTCGCTCTCCCCACAGGAAAAACAAATTTCGAGACCATCCCATATTGCATCAGAGCCGCTTGAAGCATTAGCCATCCAGTGATCCTTTGACGATCTTCCTCATTCGCAACGAGGCGAAGGAAGTTGTGTCTTAGAGCCATGGCCATGTCTGCGGCTGTGGATACTTCTTCGAGGTAGATGCGCATACGATGGGCGTTCAAAGTTCATACTCCATATCGTTTTGATGGAACATTACATGACAGGACGGCTAAGTCGTAAAAAAAGCCCCGATCCGAAGACCGGGGCAGTTGCCGCATCCGCAGCGAGGTAGTGCCCGTATTAACCCACGGTGCCGGGGTGTCTGTCAGATCAGCGCTTAATCTTAGTTTGGAGTTCCTGCATGGCCTTGGCGCCGCTTGCGATCAGATCTTTCGTCGCCTGGCGGTTCTGACGCTCGATCTCTGCGCGATCTGCAAATGACTTATGAACCTGCGGGTTCACGCGCCATTTCATTTTCGGCATGTCGGAACGGTGATATGGTCGTCCATCTTTTTTCACGTCCGGTGTGATCCAGCCCATCAACTCCAGCTTGCGGGTCGCGTCATCCAAAGCGCGAGTGTCGCTCTTCAACGCGCGGTATGCGCGACCGATCTCTGATGCCGTAATGCGAGTGAAGTCCTTGCCACCGGAAAGGATGTGTCCTGCAATCCACTTGGCGTGCCCGGTTGCCTCATCGCCCTGCATGACCTCATTGTAGATGCGGGCAGCCTCAGGCAGGAAATACTCTGTCATCAGTGTGTAGGCACGCTCAGCGGTCGTTTCCTTTACTTGCACCGGCTCACCGCTCTCATGTTTTCCTGTCGGACGGATGCCCATCTGAGCGCACTCAATCATGTGAAAAATCAGGCAGAGGCGGGAGAAGATACCCGGCCATTTGTTAAGGTGATCGCCGAGACCCTTCGTGATTAGTGGGTTGTTGTTTAGAGCCCGTGACAATGCCTCGACGCGCTCACGCACCTTTGCAGCACCCAGCGACATAGTGACGATAGGGCTTTCATTATTCTCCTCCTGAACTTCCAGTTCGGTCAGCTTGTGGATTAGTGAAATGTAGGCCGCGATCGCCTTCTTGTTCGGTGTGCGGTCACATCCATCCATGATCTCAGCCCGGACGAAGAGGAAGCGTGCGATGAAGCCGTCGGCCGCAGTGTTCTGGAAGTTCTTGCGCACCAGATCGTCTTGAATGCCGCCGAGAACTGACACCGCGAATGTCTCAACACGGAGAGGGCCGGCCTCATCGGACTTCCGGTCGATGCTTTCAGAGCTGCCGTTGTAGGCGCTGAGATACTTTGCACGATCACGGGAGCCGGAACCGCCGGAATACAAATCGAAGGATGCCAGCCATTCGGCAAGCTCATCGCGAACCTGAACGACACCGGCAGGGTTATTCGCGCAGATACCCATAACGCTCTCAATCGTGGTATCTTTAATCACGAGGCGCGGCACGATCGGCAACTCTGGCTTTTCGGGAGCAGGAGGAAGATCCATACGACTGCCGCCATCTTTCAGGATCTGCTGACACACCTTGCGCCAGTTTTTCATGAGTTCGTTATAGACTGCTTTCTCTTGATAGAAATCCTGGCGGAGTTCCTCGGCATCGGCGTCCCATTTGTTCTCGAGAATGTCGAGAGGCACAGTAGATGCGTTGATCGCCGACGTCTTCTTTGCGCCAGTGTTTCCGGAGACACCACCCCATAGGATCGCGCGCTCTTTCCAGTTGTAGTCATTGATCTTCGGCTGAATGACCCATTTCTCGCGGATTGCGGTGCCGGCAGCAACGAGGCATCCGAGCGCAATGGCACCGGTATTGATGCCCATGATCTCTGCGCAGTCTTTTGAGTAATCGTAGATCGCCGGCGGCAGCATCCCTGGCGTCAGCTCCTGACGGCCAGTCAGCGATGTGTCGCCGAAAAGATCGAGTGGCTCAACGATTGGCTTCTCTGAAGTTTCTGGATAGCCGTCCATGTCGGCCTCATAGACTGGCTCCGAGCTCGGTCCGAATACGGCATCGAGGGCTGCCTCGGCAGCAGCGTCAATGTCGAATTCTTTGTTTGTCGTCATGTTCATTTTCTACCTACCTCAGGCGTTTGTGTTATTGGTCTTGACATCGAGGCATCGTTGTGCCTGCCAATCAGAGGTAGGAAGGAGATGGGGTGATCCAAAAATGAAAAACTGCAAAAAGTGCAGCACTAAGTGTGTAAAATGTGTAAAAAACCTGTAAACACCTGAAAGTATTGAATAAAAAAGTTTTGAAAAGATCTGCTTTTGGCAGCTTTGTGGCGTTTTTGGCGTCCTGAAAAATCAAGCCTTTTCAGCGGCTTATGGCTTTTTTACACATTTTGCACTTGCGCGTGCGAGATGTTAAGTAAGTAAGTAGTCCCCCCTCCTTCTATATTCTGAAAACCTCAACGATGAGATCCAGTCAGCCCCATGCGCGTAAGTGCAGAACGTGTAAAAAATCTGTAAGTCATTGTTTTCATTGACGCGAAAATCTCGCAAATCGGGCTTTTCGGGATTTCGGCTGCTGCAAAACGTGCAAATAAGTCGGAAATGGGGTGGCCAAGCTTGGAATTCCTTGTCGATTGGGAAAAATCATAGGCTGATCTGATGAGGTGAGTTTTGTCTGTCTTTCAACGCCATTTGTTTCGAGCTGACTGGCCAGGCACTATATTCATTGAAAGAAAGACAGGGAGACAGACATGGACGATGCACTAACACTTGTAGGACTTATCGCAGTGATTGTGGCGCTACCGATCTCTGCGGTTGTTGAGGCACGGATCTATGCACGTCGCGCTCGCGAGGCCGCAGCGTCAGAGCCGAGCGATGCCGCGGTGCAAGCAATGTGTGATCGCATTCGGGCTGATGTTGAGTATCATCAAAACAGACCGGCTGTGACTTCGGACAACCGCATAGATCCGGAAGAGGCGAAAATGGCGCTATGGGTCCGGGCACGATGATTGACGATGCAGCACTGCGCTATGACGTGATGTGCTTGCAGTTGTGGCTTGAGCGTCGCCACGGCTGCGAGGCTGCTGTCATTGCGGGCTGTCATGACGGCTATATCGCTAATGTCACTTGCGTCTGCAAAGGCGACGGCGCTCAGAGTGATGCAGAGCGTGTCTTGGCTGGTCTCGGCTGGGACGTAAGGATGCACGCTTACTTCGGCGTCGTTGATATGATCCGCGCCGAGGGATTTGTTGATGAACCGGAAAAATCAGAGATGGTTGCACGCGCTGACGATGCTTATCGATCGACGCTTAGCAATCATGAGCTGATCCATTTTGAGAGCGTGAAATACTGACTATATCCCTTAAAACAAAGGGAGAAGAACATGGGCAGACACTTCATTTCAGCAATCTCGATTGCGTCATACACATACATCGCAGTTTGGCTTGGCCTGGCAGCGATGGAATATTTGGACATTGCAGTATCTTCGGTCGCTTGTGCCGGTATTGGCGCATTGTGGCTTCACGTCATTCGTTGCGAGTTTGTGAATATTTTTCGGCGGAAGTCGGAGGTATAAAATGAAACTGAAGATCACAATCGCCGCCGTCATGTTGCTCGCACTGTCGGCTTGCAAAGATGAAGCGCCTACTGCTCACATTATTCGGACGGATGTGTATGCACCGTCTGCGCAAAGCAACACCTACTGGCGCGATAAGCACAACAGGCACGCTGAGCAGACGACAGCCGCTATGAAGCAGTGTCAGCTCGGCAATAAGGCGAAGGCTGAGCAAATGTTCCGTGAGGCCTATGCAGGCTATACGACAGAGCCGTTTCCGGAAGGCGTTCATTGCCGCTGAAATAAAAGGCCGGGTTTAGTCGCCCCGCATCCGTGTTATGATCCCGTCATGATCGATGAGACAGACCCATTCAAAGCTGCATTCACTGCATCGCGTGGGCGGATTGATACTTCTGTTGATCTCGGCATCGAAGCACCGCAAGAAAGAAAAGGGCTAATGCGCCTCCGCAGCCCAACCCACCTCGACTGGGACAGTGATCCTTTGCCTGACGATTTTGCAATGATCGCAGACAAAGACGATAATCACGAGATGTATGAAGTGCGCGATGTGTCGAACCATGCCGCCGTTCAGTTGATTGCAGATGGATGGGTTAAGATTGATGACTGATACCGCCCACCCACTCATCGTCATAGACCCCGACATCAGGGGCGGCATCCCTACATTGCTCGGCACCCGTCTCAGCGCGTTGGAGATTGCTGATGAGGCCGGTGCAATCAGTCCTGATGATCTCTATGCGCAGTATCCATCGCTGACGCCTGAACTGCTTGCTGCGGCCGTTGCTTATGCTGCTGGACGAAGCGCGATAAGGTTCAATCCAAACCTCATATCATTCAAACCTACTGATGAGCCGGTGATGATGCAGATCGTCTACGGCGACTTTGTAGTGCCTGGTTGCATTATGTTCGTGCTTGATCCGGAATATGGGTGGACAAAGATGGCAGCGATCAGGATGATCAGTGATCGTCTGGATATGATGTCGGCGCATGCAAAGCTCGAGATTATCTCGGTGAATGATAGGTTCTGATTTTGGATCAGGCTTAGGCGTCTCTATTTCCCTTGAAAGACAGGGAGAGAGACAGTGAGAGCCGAAACAAATCAAGACCAAGTTAAGGCATTCCTCGATGCCTATGCTCGCATCTGCGAACAGCACGGCCTGGCATTCACAGGACGCCATGAGTGTATGTGGATTGAGGCTCTTTCGTCTGACGGCGTGACTGTCGTTTGGGATGATGGGGCAAGTTCACTTGAGGTGCTCGAGACCTCACAACCAAGATATGATCTCGATAACTGCGTTTCGAGTGTTCGGATTGGCGGTGCAGTATGAGCCTGCTCGACAAACTTCTCGCCATCATCCGCCAAGTCCAAGCTGAGCGTGGCATAAAATCTCCGATCTCGGATGATGAGTTCTTCGCCATCGTCATGAACGAGGATGAGTTCACTGCATTCAAGGATGAGATGCGATGGAAGTATCGCCCGCTCCCGTCGGCAAGAACATACACGATGTGTGGATGTGTGATCACTGGCTCGGATGACGTTGAAAAGGGGAAAGTTCAAATCCCGGATACGCGAGTTCTGGGATGAAGATAGAGATTGATCCCATGGAGGTGGAGTTGATTATCGTCCAGCCGTCGCCTCGAATAGTGCCCTGGGTCTACATTCGATGTCGTAGGCGCGACTTTGGGCACTTCCGTCCATCAGGCAGGATACTGCGCGACATGGATAGAGGTGATCTTTTGAGGACTGCTTGCTTCATCATCAAGCGATGCGTATCCGCCATGTCCAACCACGAGCAACTCCAGTTCATCGCAGCAACGCAGGCCGCTCACTCACCGGCCTGACTGAGCCTCCCCTCACATATTTCCGGCACAACTGCCCGAAAACCTCAATAGGGACAGATATATAGAGGAGGGGACCCTGGGACCCCCTCCCTATTGTTATGCAGGGGTTATTGGGCCCGGTAGTTTTGTCTGTGAGTAAATTTTAGAAACTCATTTCGTTTCGTTTCATCAGGCAGCACGCAACAAAATAAGGCGGACGATGTCTGAGAGAAGCGAACAGAGCAGCCCGGTCGTAGAGTGCAACGTCGCATCCGTTGCGGCCGCGCTCGGCGTCACAGAGCGTCATGTTCAGAACCTCGCTAACGACGGTATCGCGGTCAGAATGGGCAAGCGTGGCGTCTATGATCTTGTCGCTACCATTCAAAACTTTTTGGCAGCGCAACTCGATGTCGTCCCTGTCGATATCAAGGAAAAGCTTGAGGCCGAAAAGGTCAGATGGACAAAAGCCCGCGCCGATAAAGAGGAAGCCAACCTCGCGCTACTGAGGGGGAAGATCGTTCTGATCGAAGACGCCGCCGCATTGCTTGCGGAAGAGGCCGGATCACTACGCGCAGCCTGGGAAGGTCAAGAGTCGGTTCTGGTTAGTGATTTCTCAAACCGCATTTTGACTGAGGCCGAGGTTGCTATCAGGCTCCGCAAATCCCGAGATGCTGCATTTGAGCGCGTGACGCTTGATACAGACAAGCCGCGAACTCCGCGCACGACACAGATCCCTAAAGAGTTTTTGCCAGATGACGATACTGACTTCGATGTCTCCATTTCGGAAAGCGATGAAGCAGAACGCCAGGGCTGAATTCCGGGCGATCACTTCACGACTTTTCACACCAAAGCCAGCGATGACCGGCTCCGAGTATGCCGATAAATACGGTGTGCTCGTTGAGGGCGACAAAGTCATTCCGTGGAAGACTTATCCTTTTCAGGTCGAAATCCTGGACGCGTTCTGCGACGTCACAGTGCCCGAAGTTGTTGTGATGAAATCGGCTCGGCAAGGTATCTCCGAGTGCATGAACCAGGCGATCCAAAAGCAAATCCATTATGAGCCGTCGCCGGTCTTGATGTATCGCCCCAAAGAGGCTGACGCAGAGCGCTATATGGAGCGTCGCTTTGACCCACGTTCGAGATCAGTTCCGGAAGTTTCCGAGTTGATGTTCCTAACGGCGGCCGGCAAGCGCACCGAAAAAAAGACAGAGCGCAAGTTTCGCAACGGCGCGTCTATCATGGTTTTGGGTGCTGAGAGCGAAGACAACTTCCGAGATCACACCGTTAAGCCAATCTATCTCGATGAGTTCGATGCACTTGGCTTCGCGCCCGTGAAGGGTGGCGGTAGTAAGTGGGATCTCGCCCGGCGTCGTGGATATCAATACTGGGACTCTACGATTGCGGCGATCAGCACGCCAAAGTTTCCGGCGGAAGAAGGCGGACGCATTCACGGCCTTTTTCTTGAGAGCGATCAACGCCACTATTATGTGACTTGTCCGCACTGCGGCCATGAGTTCACGCCGCATTGGGGCGAAGCTGACAGTGTTGGCGGTATGCGCTGGAACAAAGAAGATCCGTCTGAGGTCTGGTATGAGTGCCATAATCCTGACTTGGATGAACGCTGCCGCATCGAGCATCACGAAAAGAAGAGCATGACTGAAGAAGGGCGTTGGATTGCACACCGTCCGGAGATCAAGACACGCCGCGGCTACTATGTTTGGCAGTGGTATTCATATGCGCCGAAAGCCAGCTGGCAGAATATGGTGCGCGAATGGCTTGAAGCGTGCGGCGCAGGCCCGTCTCAGATCCAGTCATTTAAGAACGAAGTTCTCGGGCTCCCGTTCAGTCAGAACACCGGACAAGAGACCGGTGATCTCGATACGCTCTCCAACTCGATTGTAGACCTCGGAGAAGGCGTTGACGTCCCATCCTGGGCTGTTGCCCTACTTTGGGGCGTAGACCGTCAGAGAGGCGGCGCAGATGAGGCTGACTCGTATCTTGAGGCCAGTCTGTATGCGCTCGGCCCAAATCGCCGGTTGTTTCAAGTTGGGCACTGGGTGCTTGATGAGTTTCCACAATCTGATGAGCGTGCTTGGAATGCGTTGGAAAAACTTGCGACCCGCACATTCATTGATGAGAACGGGCGCCCGCGTCATGCTGATGGTCTTGCGATCGATCATAACGGCGGTGATAGCAACCGCGTTGTCGAGTGGCTTGCACGGATGCGTAAGAACGACCGACTAAAGCGCAAGTATTGGTTTGCCGTGCGCGGTGAGTCAAAGGGTAACGGTGCGCGTGGTCGGACGATCTGGCCAACCGGTTCATCGAAGAAGAACAACTTTCTCTACACCATCGACGTTGACCTCGCCAAAGATGAGCTGGCTCCGCTGCTGACTGACGGCGCGATCGAGTTCAACGCAAACTCGATTGATGGCTCGGTCAACCTGTCTGACGACACCCAGGCTGAATGGTTTTTGAAACGGCTTTTGCTCGAGAAGCAATTTCCGGTTCCAAACCGCCCGGGCACGACAATCTGGAAAGGCCCGAAGGGTAAGGGGCGCAACGGCAATGAACCGTTCGATGACTTGGTGTATGTGTTGGCACTGTCTTACGGAATGACGCAACTCGCCGGCGGTATGAAGTGGCGCAAGCTGTTCGACGGAAATCAGCGGTATCGGTCTCCGAATGCTGTCTCTGATGTTGTCATTGATGATGCAGAAATCGTCGACGATGCAGAGGTCGAAACTGTCAAGGAACCTGTCAAGATTGTTGTGCCGAGAAATCCGAATGTTGGCAAATCTGAGCCGGCAACGACTGCGCCGCGTCAGCTCATTCGGTTTCGGCACTTCTAACTGCCTGTCTGTCTTTCTTTCGCTGCCCGAAACAGTCTTCGGGGACTGATATCTCTTGTAAGATCACAGGAGAGTATCGATGGCCGAAGGCCTTTGGGCAGATAGAGACTTAGAATATCTTCGAGGTCTCAAAAATACCATCATGGATAGGCGCGCCAAGGGCGTCCTTTCGTTTGGCTATAACGGCCAAACATTTTCGTATGCCAGCCCTGCATCGATGCTCGTTGTTGCAAATGAAATCCAGTCAGAGATCCGTCGCAAAGTTGCATCGGTGAGTGGCCGAATTCCAGCAACTTATTCCCTCTATTCAATCAGACGCCCGCTGGCGGAGTAATCATGTCAAGAAAAAGAACACAGCCAAATCGTTCCAGGTCTACCGCAACGATGCAGGCCGCACCGGTTCCAAATCATTCCGGCCGCATTTCGATGATGTCTTCGACTGCGATGACGCCAGTTTCTGTTTCGTTTACAGCCACGCCGACTGCACGGATGGATTACGACTTTGGACGCGCTCTCGCTGATCGCAAAGACTTCGCCCGAGGCAATGGTGAGGCCGTCGCCTCTGCACTGACCAGGAACCATTCTTCGATTGTGAGCATGGTTCGCTATGCCGTGCGTATGAATGGATTTGCGGCTCGCCCCGTTGATGTCTCCGTCGCTTACGGCATTGGTAAGGGTATGTCGCCGGTCTGTTCCGACCAGAAGCTTATGAAACTTTGGAAGCGTTGGACGAAGCGGGCAGGGGCTGAATGTCTCGGCGATTTCGGCTTTGTTCAAGAGCAGGCTTGGCGTGAATGGTGGATTGGCGGCGAATGCTTTGCCTATCTTCGGTTCAGAACTGGCAAGGTTGCCGAACGGCTTGCTGTGCCTATGCAAGTTCAGATCCTTCCCACAGAGATGGTTCCGACTGAAACGCCCTTCATCTCCGATGCAAAGGCCGGTCAGCTGGTCGATGACCAAAACTATGTGACTGACTTCTATGTCTACAAAGAGCATCCAGGCGATCGCTCGAACGGCTATAAAGCAACGTCGCAAGGGCAGGTCTTCAAGGTATCTTCCGATCTTCTCCTGCATGTGATGAAGCAGAATGAGGCAGGCGCAATGCGCGGCGAGCCTTGGCTGACCCGCGCCCTGATCAAAATCAGCGATTTAGAGCGCTACTACGGCGCAGAGCTCACACGCAAAATCCTAACGTCAAACATCGCTTACTGGCTGAAACTACCAGATCTTACCGACGACGAAAAAGCCGAACTGGCTGATGTGTCATTTGATCCGGCGACGGGTAAATATTACAACGGCCAGGACGAAGAAGTTCAGGCACCGATTGAGCGTTTTGTAGCACCTGCGACCGATGGATCGGTTGCGACACTGCCGCACGGCGCTGAAATCCAGATGACGTCGCCTGCCGAAAGCGGAAACACTTTCGCTCCCTTTGTGCGCGAGATCAAACTTGCGATCGCATCGTCGGTCAATATTCCGATGGAGTTTTTGTTCGGTGATGTGGCCGGCTTGAACGACCGCATTTACAAAGGCATCGCGCAACAGTTTGAGCGTCAGATTGACTCATGGCGCCGTGACTTCAATGCGATGTTCAATATTCCGGTCTGGAATGCCTTTGTCCGTCTTGCTTATGCAGAGGGCCTTTGGACGCCGCCCGCGGGCACGACCCTTGATGACTTCCTTGATGTCGACTTTGTTGGTCAGCCGTTTCCGAACCTGCACCGGGCGCAAGAAGTGGCGAGCTGGAAGACTGAGGTCGATGCAGAGTTCGCCACGAATAGCGACATCATCCGCCGCCAGGGTGATGACCCGGCTCGGGTTCTTGCAGAGAGGCTTTCTGATCTGATCCGGAATATTGAGAGTGGGTTGAAGCCTATTCCAGATCACTGGACAGATCGGATGATCTCGCAAAACCTCGGATGGGAAACCACTGAGATTGCGGAATATAGAGCGCTCACCAATCCAGTCAAAGAAAATACCTAACCCTCCGCCCGAAACGCGCGGAGGGGACTGATATCTCTTGTAAGTAATACGGGAAGTCCGATGAGTAAACACGACGCAATTGCACTTTATCACACCAAAGCGCCTGTTTCTTCTGGCAGGCCTGGTGGTTTCGACATCGCGAAGATGGAGGGTAGTGAAACCGATTTCACAATCCGCATTTTTGGTAGCATCGACGCATGGGAACAAACTGCCGAGGATTTCATTTCTCAGTTTGAAGCAATCGACTCTGAAACTTCCAATATCGACATTCAGGTTAATAGCCGCGGCGGAGATATTGTCGAGGCGATGGCGATCGTTGATACGATCAAGGCCGCAAAAGGCAAAACAACCGGAACTGTTCTGGGTATCGCGGCATCTGCTGCGTCTGTGATTATCTGTGCGTGCGAAACTCGGCGCATCGGCGCAAATGCACGTTTCATGATCCATCAGGCAACGATTGGCGTTGTCGGTCGCACGAAAGACCTGCGCGAAGTTGCAGCACTTGGCGATACGATCAACGCTCAGGCCGCTCAAATCTACGCCGACGTTAGCGGACAAGATCTTTCTGTCATTGAGGCTTGGATGGATGAGGAAAAGTGGTTCCTCGGCCAGGAGGCTGTTGAGGCGGGTTTCTTCGGATCTGTGGTTGATATTTCGATGTCTGCCGAAGTTGACGAAGAGGATCTGCGCGAGTTCGCAAATGTTCCGATGGATTTGCTCGATGAAGTCACTCTCGACACTGTCGCGACTGAAACTGAAGTCGCTGTTGAAGATGACACCGTCGTAGAGACACCTGAACTCGTTTCGGTTGAGCTTTGCGTGAATGGGAAAACCATTTCGATGAGCGTCTCGGCCGATGTTGCTGAAGATCTGAAAAGCGCGGGCAGCCTGATCACGGAACCAGTTGAGCCTGAAATCGAAACACCCGCTCCGGTCGATCCGATCGTTGCGAAAATGAAATCCGACGCGGTCAACGCGCCGGTGATGACTGCACGGCCGAATGTCGAGACGGCGTCGCAGCGCAAAGCACCCGCACCTTGGAACGCATCCATTGCGGCAATGAACGCCAACTTCGGCAAAATCTGAACAACGAGGCTAAAAGCATGTTCAATAAAGACAACTTCACGCTCGCAAAGCTGACCGCTGCGGTCAACAAGCGGACACCCGTCGATACCTTCTTGGCTCGTATGTTTACGATCGAGCGCATCCGCGCCGCGACCGTCATGATCGAGCGCGGCCAGTCCGGCCTTGAGCTTATCGACCCCACTGCACGCAACCAGGTTGCTCCTGCATCCACGCTCGGCGGCATCAATGGCCGCGCTGTGTATCCGATCGCATCTGTCAAGCTTGGCCGCGTCGTCAACATCTCCGCCGGCGACATTCAGGATGTCCGCGCATTCGGCGAAGAAGACGAACTCGAGACCTTCGAAACGGTTCTGAGCCAGCACACCAGCCCGGTTACTCGCTCCATCGACTACACACACGAGAACCTGCGCTTTGGTGCAATCAAAGGTGTTCAGTATGCCAAAGACGGCGTTTCCGAGATCTTCGACTTCTACGATGCTGCCGGTGTTGCTAAGCCTGACGATGTCCTGATCGACTTCGCTACTGCTGACCGCAAGACGCTTCAGAACTTCTACGCTGACATGGGCGATTACTCCCGCACCGGTCTCGGCGTGAATGCTGATGTTGCTACCGACATCGTTCATGTCTACGGCAAGAACGCTTGGCGCGACTTCCGCACTTCCGACGCGGTTGCAGGTCTGTATGAGCGTTTTCAGGACGGTGCGGTCAACCGCGCAGGTGCTGGCGGTCAGCGCGCCAACTTCGAAGCCTTCGACGCTGTGCACGTTCCTTACTTCGGCGCTTCCATCGGTGATGACGAAGTTCGCACGGTTCCTGCTGGCGTCCCTGGCCTGTTCCGCACTGCCTACACCCCTCTGGACAACCCTGAGGCTTCCAACACCCTCGGCCTGCCGCTCTACGCGACACCTGAGGTTCTGCCATACGGCAAAGGCTACGGCGTAGAGATCGCTTCGCTGCCGATCCACTATGTCACTCAGCCTGAGTGCCTGATCGGTGCCCGCTCGGTCACTGCCTAAGAACTAAGTTAGGGCTGCCACCCCAGCCCTTACTACCAGGCCCCGCCCGCAAACGGCGGGGCCTTTTTCATAGGAGCCACACGCTTTGGATTTTGGACAAGACCTTTTCGACGCAATGCCGACCGTGCCGGGCGTCTACCGCCGCACGCCGCATGAGTTTGATCTGCGCGTTCTTGTTCAGGAGTCTGACAAGGCATTTCGCACATCCCGGCGCGATCAGTTGATCGGCTCTGACGCGTCTGGCGTCGTGCTTGCAGACGCTCGACTGCGCCGCGGTGGCACAATCAACGCAGAGGGCGCGACATACCGCATTGACGCTGTAATGCCGTCGTCTGTGCCTGGTCTGTCTGACATTAAGCTCGAACGGATTGAAGGCGAGGCTATCGCTGTTTTTGACGCGTCCGGCGACATTCCACTTGATCAGGAAATCGGTCTGCAACTTGACGGCAACTGGCTGACAATCTCCGCTAACGTCATGCCTTCCGTTGAAATCGAAGAGATTGGGCGGGATGGCACTCGCATCATCGTAAGCCGCGCAATGATCGCTGTGAGAGTTGCTGACGTCGGTGATGTGAAGGCAGGCACCGCTATTCGTATTTCCGGCAAGCAACAGTCTGTATCGCGCGTTTTGCCGGACGGCCTGGCTATGCTGAAACTGTTGGTCTGAGGTAGTTATGGCACTTGATGGATGGGACGCGAAGAAGTTCATGGATCAGTTTGATCGTGATGCCCTGAATGCTCGGAAAAGAGCCGGACGCAAGATCGGTGCTAAAAACATTCGTGAGGCTAAAAAAACTCTCGGAAAAGTAAGTTCAATCCGAAAAAAGCAAATGAAATACAAAGTATTTCGCACCGGGACGCTTGTTCATCGAGATGTCGGCCCCGATGCGCGATCTCGTGAATACGGCTCTATCGCGAAAGCGAAGCCAGGGCACGGCCTCCGCATCAACCTGAAAAAGGAATATCGGAAACTGGACGGCGATTTTGTCGCCGCTGTGAATGGACGAATGTTCCTTTTTGAGGGTGAAGGCGAAAAGGCGCGTCCAATCGCTCTTATCGCACAAACTATTAAGAGAAAAGCTGTCGACAAGACTAAGCGTCTCTCTGACATCGCAGAGGGCAACCTAAATGATTATGTTGAACTGATTGAAAAGGAGTTGATTGATGGCCGATAAAGTAGATGCTGTTGAGGCTGCACTAAATGAAATAATCCGGATCGCCGGTGTCCTTGATTTGCCAGTTGAAATCAATTTCCCATATGATCCCGGTCAGGATGATCTGCCTATGGTATTTGTCGACACTGGCGAAGAAGAGGTGATCGAAGATGACGGAATGCCGGTAGATGGTTGGACTGTATATTGGAAGATTTCACCGACGATCGAGGTGATTATCAACAGAACAGATCCCATGGCTGTATATGCAGAGTTGAATGAAAAATGGGCAGTCCTGCGCGCCGCCATTGAAAACTCCACCCTATTGGACTTGATCCGCGAAGGCACAAAGCCAGAGATGTCGAAGTTGCCAATCGTTATCGAGGATAAGCCTGGCGTCGCTGGATTTGCTGTTTCGATGACAATGGAAATTGAACGGGACTAACCGCCCGAAACTGCTTTTGGGGACTGATATCTCTTGTAAGAGATTATTCCCCGGGAGCTACCAATGGCAAGTGCCGCAAACATCAAAAACGTCCGCAACATGTCTGGATGGGCTTATTTCCGCCCCACTGGTAAGACCAGTTTCCGGAACCTTGGACACCTCGAAAGCCTGTCTCGCAGTATTGAAACGACGCGCGAAGACTACTGGGCAAGCGGCTCTGGCGTAAAAGTCAAAGAAGATGTCGAGACAACTGAATCGAGTGCAAAGATCTCTTTCGTTCTTCGTGAGAGTTCGGCTCGCAACTGGTGCCTGGTCAATGCTTCTGATGAAAAAGCATATCTTCAGACCGCTGCTCTGGCCGAAAACCTTACGGCAGCCAATGTCGAAGACGGCGATCTGATTGATCTCAAATTTCTCAACGTGAGCAATGTAATCGTCACTGACGGTTCTGCCGATCTCGAAGCGGGTATTGATTACGCACTCGATGCAAGCGCCGGAACGATTGAGTTCCTTACCGTCCAGGCAACCGTAGATATCACATTTGACGCCCCTGAGATCGTCGCAGGTGATGGTCGTCTCGTCGCCAACATTCTGGAAAACCCGAACGGCATTACTGGTGAGTTGCTGGTTGTTCAAAAGCAAAAGCGCGGCGGTAAGCGGTTCAAGCTCGAGAAATGCCTCATCAACGTCATTCCGGACGGCGATCTGACTGTTGTTCAAGAAGACACCGGCAAAATCACTTTGTCGCTCTCCGGTGATGTTATTTCGAACCCGAACTCGCCCGATGCTCCTTTCGGCCGTTTCGTTGAAATCGACGCTGAATAATAAACTGACTGGGAATAACAATGCGTTTCTCTGAACTTGCTAAGGTAGCGCCGGCAGACATTCCTGCTGGCTCTATCAAACTCCGCGGTCAATCTGTTGATATTTATCGACTGACATCACGCGATATTTTCCGACTAATGCAATCCGCCCCCGGCGTTGTAGCGGCCTGGAATGATGAAGATGATGGTGCCTCTGGTCGTCTGATTGCTGCGATCGGTAATGCCGGCCCTGATGTCATTGATACGCTTTTTGCATCAGGTCTTCGGTCTGAAGTTTCAGAAATCCGAGAAGCCACGCTCTGCCTCGATGAAGAGGCTGATATTTTGGCTGCGATCATGGAGCACTCTATTCCTGATGGTATCTTGGAAAAGATCCTCGCCGGACTTCAGAACTTGGAAGCGAAGGCCGGCGTGGAAGTTCTGAAGAGCTAATAGCCCTTTTCGAACGGATGTCTGCTTCCGGCCACGATCCATATTCGATGTCGATGCCGCAGCTCTTAGCCTTCGATAAAGCAAGGGCCGAGCGTCGAATGAATGAACTGCAAGAGATGATGATAATCGCCCGCGCCGCTCAACATGCAGACGATAAGGGATTTGAAAAAATCTTGATGGATATGAGCGGTGAAGACGATCCTGATACCTTTGATTTTGATAAGTTGTAATAAATGGCCAGCCGCAAACCACTCGTAGTTGCTATCAAGGCGTCGGTAGACGGCGCTATCGGAAGCATGAAGAAGCTTGCCGGTTCAATCAATGGAGTTTCTGACGCGGCCAGCGCTACTGAAAGCGCTGTTTCGTCTACTGGAAATAGCGTTAAGAAAACCGCACGAACTGCCAGCCAGGTATTGACGTCTTTGAGCACAAATTCTGAGGCTCTTGCGGATAAGCAGATTGAGGCCTTAAGAAAAACACAAGATGAGTTAAAGAAGCTCAAGGCATCTGGCGCAATCACAACCCGTGACTACGCGAATGGTTTCCAAAATGCCGAAACAAAGATCCGGCGCATCAATGCTTCAATCGGCAGAGATACATCAACCACTGCCGAGAAGATCAGCAAAAGCCTAAACCGGATCGGCAGTAAGATGATCGGCATCGGCAAGAAGGCGAGCGTCGCGGCTGGTGCTGCTGTTGCCTCTGGTGCTGCTGCTGGTGGTGCTGCTGTATCTGGTATCAATGAGCGTGCGCAGACGCTTCAAATCGGGGCCCAGGTTGCTGGCCTTGATCAGAACGATGCTGACCTGGTGAGATTTCAGCGGTTTGCGGCTGCTATCCGCGATGTTGGCTTTGATAGTGAAAAGGCTGGCGACATCCTAAAGGATATGAACGACCGCCTTGGCGATATTAAGTTGACAGGCGCAGGGCCGCTTGTGGATTTCATGGAAACGGTTGCCGTCGATCTGGGCTTGGTTTCAAAAAATATCATTGGCGACGACAAAAAGATTAAGGCTGCTGCGAAGAAGCTTTTTACCGGTAAAGACTCTTTGGATGTTCTCGAAACACTTGTCGATAAGGTCATTAAGAGCGGTGGCGGTATCGAAGAGCTGTCGTTCCTGTTGGAGGGGCTTGCCGGCGATGCTACTCGCCTCGTTCCACTGCTCGCAGGCGGATCTGCCGAACTAAACCGCCTTGGTCAGGCCGCCGAGGATAGCGGCTCATTCATGACGCTTGATGACCTCAAAAAGATTAGAGCCTTCCGTGAGTCTGCTCGTGGCGTCGGTGATGCCATCAAAGCTATCGGCGTTGACATGGTGCGCGCCGGTATTCTTGAGACGCTTTCGGGATTTTTGGATCGCATTAAAGAAGTGATCGAGTGGGTGCGCGAAAACGCATCGCCGGAAATGCTGAAATGGGGCGGTATCATTGCAGGCTTGGTCGCTGTTATCGGCCCAATCATCTTAGCATTGGGTGCTCTGTTTTTAGTGATCGGGCCTATTGCAGGCGTTCTGGCAACTGCGGCGGTTGAGTTTGGTGTCATCATTGCAGCCGTTATCGGACTTGGCACGGCTCTCTATAAAACTGCCGGGTATATCCGCGAAGCTTGGAACTGGATCACTGACTCAGTTCCAGATTGGATCAAAGGCAAATCACCAACTCAGACGATGAAAGCCATCGGTCCGACTTCGAGTGAGAAGGTATTCTCTGGTTCTCCAGTAAATATCAGAATTGGCGATCAAATGTTCAGCGATATCGGGCGTGATCAGGATGCTGCGAAAGCACTTGCTAATCATGTGAATAAGAAATCGTCGGCCAGACCGACAAGTATTCCGAGACCATTCAGATGACAACTAAAACCAACCTTCGCATTTTCAAAGACAATGTCGAGATCCCTATCGTCGTTGGCTCGTCTCGTTTCATTGACACTTCGCATGAGCCTATTTCCGGATCATATCAGGCTGAGCGGGCTATCGACGGAACGTTGATCAATCTGAAATATGACGGCTTTGACTCATATGCCGTTTCGATTTCTTGCACCGATCACAATGCGCCTGCTCTGACTGGGATTTTCCCTGGCTCTGTCATCACGGTTCACTATCCGGCCGAGTTCATCGAGCCGGGTCCGTCTGTGACCCTGACACGCGATCCTGTGCCCGGCTCTATCGTTGCCCACTCTGCTGACGGCCGCATTCTGTCTCGGCCAGAGGGCAAGACGCTGAACGTGCCTGGCGCGGCGTATTTCTCATACCGTCCGATCCTAACGATCATGGTGAACGGCTTTTCAAACTCGAACAAAGAAAGAAAGGCAGACGCGCGCTGGTCGATTTCTGGTGAGGAGATTGGGGCGTCGGTTGAGGTTGTTGATAATACCCCAACTCTTCCAAGTGAGCTTGTAGAGGCGGTCGGTGGTGATGAAGTTTGGGAATATGTAGAGGAAAATGGAGCGAAGTGGCGAGCTCATAGGTTCACCTCGTCGGGTTTGCTAAGCGTCACGTATCCTGGAGATTTAACCACTTATATCGCGGCAGGTGGTGGTGGTGGTGCTGAGGGTGGAACCGGTGGTGTTGGCGGTGGTGGTGGTGGTGCCGGTGGTTTTTACCAAATGTCGACTTACGCTGAAGCAGGAGATCACGCTGCAATCGTAGGGTCGGGTGGTGCCGCCGGTTATAGTAGTTCGAGCACTGCAAACATGCACGGATTTCGCGGTAGTAACTCCTCTTTTCTTGGGCTTTCTGCATCTGGTGGAGGGGGTGGTATCTCTTACGACTCTGCTACGGTTGGAACAAAAAGAGATGGTGGGTCAGGTGGTGGCGGTTCTACGGCTTTTCCGAGTTCAACAATCTCTCCAGGCACTGGAATCAAATATTTCGGAAATCGTGGAGGATATGCTCACATCCAGGGGTCAAACTACGACTTATCTGGAATGGGCGGGGGCGGTGGTGCCAGGGGGCCAGGCGGCGATGCATCAACCGGAGTCTCAGGAAATGGAGGAATTGGTTTAGATATCATACTCGGTGATAGAACTTTTTCCGTATGCGGAGGTGGCGCCGGTGGGCAATCTCAGGCAGCCGTCGTCGCTGGAACTGCTACGCATGGAGGGGGTAATGCCTCTCAGAACGGCGAGCCAAATACGGGATCAGGTGGTGGAGGAGCCTTGTTCGATGCTGCGCCTAACGCCGGGAACGGTGCATCTGGCTTCATTATAGTCACATACAGGATTGAATAAATGGCTAATTTTGCAGGATTAAGCGATGATGAGGTTGTTGTCTTAGTTGTTCGCGTCCCGGATGTTCAAGAGCATCGTGGCGAGAAATATCTTCGCGACGACCTCGGACTCGGCGGTCATTGGGTTCAAACCTCATATAACAACTCCATTCGTAAACAATACGCTGCACCGGGAATGCTTTATCTCGGAGGTCCTGACGTATTCATTACCCCGCAACCATTCCCATCTTGGTCTCTTGACGAAAACTACGACTGGCAGGCTCCATTTCCGCAGCCAGACGCCGGGGACTATATCTGGATTGAGGCTGATTTAGCCTGGATTGAAATGGAAGCGGAACCGACGGAATGAGAGCAGCCCCATATATCGCATTAGTTGGAGATGATGAGGTTTTTAATAAGTTCACTCATACCCGGCGCGATCTCGATGCACTTGATTTGGAGATTGAATGCAATGATGGGGAGTTGCCTGTCATTCGTATGCGCGTCAAAAATCCACGCACGCCGATTTCAGCGCTTTTGAATAAGCGGGTTTTTCTATCATCCGCTGGCAAGTTGATTGCAGATGCTACGCTGTCGAGTGTGCCTCGCGGTGCAGTCGGCCGCACTGTTGATTTGGAAGCTGTTGCACGTCCCGCCGATCTCGATGAGCTTCTTGCATTACTTGCAGAAGATATGAAGCAGGCACCCTTTTGGGACACCCTGTTCGTGCCTCAAGGCAGCGAAGATGACTGGGCTGAAATCCTCGCCGGACGCAGCTCAATCCTTGCTTACTCGCGCACCGGTGGCGTGTCTGTTGTCGATGCTTTGTCTGGCTCTACAAATCTGTCGATCCTGCCGCATACTGATAGCATCTCATACGATCGTCAGCCCGTTGCGCCGAGTTTTGGTATCGAACTCACGGCGAAGTGGAAACAGGCCGTCAGGCAGGTATTTAATCTGCACAGCGGTAACGTCTTCCGCGATTTCACAACTGCGAACATGAGCGATATTAAGTCTGGATTTCCAAGAGCAGGGATGGGTATCGGTTCAGGTTTTAGCGTCATCCGCGGCTCTGCGGCTCAGAAGATGCTCGTTTTCAAGCCAGTCGAGACAAAGCATTCTCGATTTGGAACTACACCTGGAAACGAACTCGATCCTGCGTTCGACGGAAGACTTGAAAAACAGTATCTGACCGTGGCTGAGATGGATCTTAGCCTTTCTATCGAGCACAACTTTGAGACTAACCGCACGGAGACGTCCGAGTTTTCTTTTCCGGTATCGCTGCAAGACGGCGCGGCGGAAGGTGAAGAGGAGATCGAAACGGTTGCACTACGCGATATCTCTGAGCGGTCATCTGCGTCGAGTTGGCAGGCAAATAAAGACTACAATGAAGGCGATGAGGTAGTCGATGGGTCAAGCGTATACACCGCTCGTGAAGATCACTACTCCGGCTCATCAAGAGACGCAGCAAAATGGTCGCTCTCTGGTGAGACCTCTTATTTGAGTAGCCGGCGCGTGTCGTCCTTCTTTCGATCAACACGCGGTCAGCAAGCCTTGGCGCACGCTGTCGAGCGGGTTCGTGCAAGGGCGCGTGTTGCGTCTCGCTGCGTGACTGTCGAGTTCGAGTGCGACATGCCAGACCCTTCGCTTATCACGGAAGACTGCACTGCGACGATCGCGCACCCCCTGATCCCAGGCGGCTCAGTAAACGGACGGCTGATCGGATACAGCCTCTTTTGGAGCAATGGGCGGCAGTGGATGAGCGGCACTATTGCAGCGTGCCCCGGCACTGATGCAGGCGAAGATCTGGCTATTGAGGTTGAGTCTGGAACGCCGAAAAGTGTTGAAGGTCGCATTGACGTATCGATCGAGAACGCCGGCGCAGAACAGGCTGCCGCATTCCTTTCTGGCGAAACACCAGGTCCCACAAAAATCACAATAAAAGCGACACCGGCCACCTCTGGTGATTTTGAACATGAGGTTTTTGTCTCTATTTCCGGATCAGTAGAAGTGCCGCAAGGGGTTAATATCTAATGTCATTCGAACGCAAAATTGTAAGTGAAGGTCTTGTCCGGGAGATTGGGGCGCGCCCTGACCCTGTTGTTGTCGGCACCGGCGGCGAGCTTGTCATTGAAGGGCAAGAATTCGAGGTCTCAACACGCGGTCATGAAGATCACGGTCAGACCATTCATCGCAACTTTGAGCTTTCAAATATTGCAATGACTGCGCGATACGGAGACGGTGACGGCTACAACTTGGAGCCTTCTGACGGCTGCGCATATATTATCCGGGGCGGCAGCTCTCTGAATATCTCGCTCAGCAAGTCTCAGTCAGTTCCATCCGATCAGGTGCCGTTCGATTTTTCCGGAGATGCTAAAAAGCCTCGGACACGGTTTTGGAAAATGACGGCCATTGTTTTTGCGTCCGTCGATTGCGCAGTCACATGGCCTGCAAATGTAAAATGGTCCGGCGACGGTCAGCCTCTAAATCCGCGCCCATCTGGCACTGCCGACCTCTTTGAGCTGACCTACATCGAGCGCACCGGAGAGTGGTGGGTCAATGCAACGCACCTCGCTATTGTCTCGGAAGATCCGGAAGAAGTCGATCCAGACGCGACAGAAGAGCCAGAAGAGATCGACGAAGAAGACGGTGCGCCAGATCCTTCTGACAACCAGCCTGATAACACTTACACCGATCCGGAAACTGGCGAGGAAATGGTTCCGACGCAGCCACAGGCTAAGGCTGGTATTCTGGTGGCTCTGCATTCCGACTACTTTTCTATTTCCGAAGATTGCGGACGGACTTGGACTAAGATCCGGACAGCGCCGGATACCTTGGTTCAGATTGAAGCTCTCGGCGGCGTTGGCACTCTCGCAAGGGCAGCCGGTAAGGTGTATCTATACGACGCATCCGACCGTTGGAATAACATCGAGCTTAAATCGAGGCAGTCTGCGGCTATCCCACTGCCAAACGGTGATTTTGAGTCTGGCGATTTGTCAGAGTGGGAGTCTGACGGTCAGGATACGCCAGTCGTTCTTGATACTGTTCAGCCTCCCCAGCAATCGGGTGGTCAGTATTACTTGGCGCGAGATGCAAGTGTTGATGTAAGCACTGCACAATACTCTCTATCGCGCCGCCTCAACGTTCCGGCGGGCGTGTTCACTGTTTCAGCTGACATGCTTGCAGAGGTTTCTTCTAATGCGATTTTGACTGCTACTGAAATCCTTCCTATGTCGACAATGGGAAACTTCCAGCATTTTGATTTTGCTAATACTGGATTTTATGCTGGATCTACAGACACCAATACAATCAAGGGCGAAGGAACCTATTTCTTTGTAAGGAACCAGTTTCGGGCGCCGACTGGTCTTCTTTACGATGTAAAGTGGGAGATCATCAGGCATGACAACTACAATAAGACCATTACAATTCGACCGAGATCGGACGGTCATGGTCTTAATTTTTCTGCGATCTTGGCAAATGATATTGAGAATATCTTCAAAGTTTCTTTCTCTCGGAATGGTCAGCCCGTCAGCGCAAAGGGTGCATTCGATATCGGCCTTATCGCCAAAGGAGTCGATGGAAGGGCGGATGATAAAGTTTGGGTTTCTAATGCTTCAATTGAGCCTATTAAGGATGTTGCTATGTATGGTAACACGCTTAATCAGTTCACAGACGGGCAAGTTGTTCCAATCTACAAGGGATTGACAAACGCTGGAGCTGTTCGCGTTTCTATTGATGATGTCGATCATTTTTATCTATCGCTTTCTGGTGCATATGCGGGCGGAACTGTGTATATGACCACAACTAACTACGGCAGTGACGAAGAAATCACAGGCCAAAGCAAATCCATCGAAGTGGATGCGGACGGCACATGGCAGAACAAGAGCCTCTCATTTGATACACCGTCGAGCACGGAATTTGAGATCAATATCACCGGCACAAAAGACGCATACTTTGATAACGTCTCTACGTCAGTGAGAGCAAGGCGTGATGAGTTCGTTCATGCTATAACTCGAGATGTTAAAAATAAGCGGTTCCTTATCGCCGCATCTGAGCGCATCTATGAGAATAAAGATGGGCTAACAATGTATGTATCAGACTGCGGTATTTCTGCGCCATATTATATGGAGGCTGGCACCGCGGGTGTCATTGTTTCCGACGGTATCAATATCTCCATCTCCAAATCTGACATGAGCGATTGGGAAGTTATCCCGCGCCCCGCAGATCTTATTGCGGCAGATGCTGTTGTCGTAAAACTATTCGCGCTTGACGAAATGTATGCTCTTTATAGTGACGGTGCGTTTATCAACTATCGTGAGGATGGCCACTCACTGATTGGTAGACTTGAAGATTGGTCTGATGTTTCATATTCAAATCGCCTGAAGCGCTTTCTGACTGTCGATGACAATGGTCAGGTATCTATGACATTGGACTTTAACTCTATGGAGTCCATTCCAGATATGCCGCAAACGGGCGCGGCTGGAACGCGTCGGATTTTGGCAACAGATATCGGACGCACCGTTGGTTGGATTGATGGATCAAAAGATATCTTCTACACAGATACGCCAACCGGTGAGTTTAGTGTCGGATATAGCTTAACTGCACCAATCAAAACTATTCAAGAGGTTCGCTAAACGCCCGAAAACGCATTTGGGGACTGATATCTACATTAAGTAGATAGAGGTTTCCGAATGCGTATTGCTATTGTTGTCGGCCATAGTTTTGAAGATGGCGGCGCTGTGCGGTGCGTTGACGGTGTGCAAGAGCACGCTTGGAACACCGACCTGGCAGAAATGATTGCCGCGCACGATCCTAAAAACATTAAGATTTTTCATCGCAAAGGCTCGCTGCCCTACAAGCGCGAGATCGAAGAGGTTTATGCGCGTGTTGACGCATGGGGCTGCGATCTTAGCATTGAGCCTCACTTTAATGCAGGCGGTGGAACCGGGACTGAGACATTTTCATCCGGATCGAAAGGTAGCCTGAAAGCTGCTGCAAAAGTTCATGCTGCAATCGTTAAGACGCTCGGTTTGAAGGATCGCGGCGTCAAAATCCGCAACGCAACTGTGAAAGGCCGTGGCTATGAGAGCCTCGTGTCTGGCAAGGCGCCTGCACTCCTGCTTGAGCCTTACTTTGGCGACAATGCCGGAGACTGTGCAGTAGCAGATAATAACAAGAAAGCCCTTGCAGCGGCTATCTATCTCGCTGCGGTGGGGTGTTGATTTAGTGTTGGATTTTCTCGAGACATACAGATTTCAGATCAGCTTTTGGTTCGCGATCGCTATGTCGGTAGTTGTCAAAAATCTCGTCAACGAGACGCCCGCGAAATCACGGAAGCAAAGCATCGCACGCTATGTTGTCGGCCCGTTTGTGTCGATTTACAGCACCCCACCGATTGCTGAATTTTGGGATCTCGGCATTCACTCGACACTCGGAATCGGTATTATTTTGGCGTTCGTAGGCCACGAACTGACAATCGAGATAATGAGGTGGTGGCCCTTATTTTTCAGGAAGCTTCTGAGTGCATCATCGAGTGCATTCATTACGCTTGCCGAAAACTGGATCAAATCGAAATCGCCAAAGGATGGCAATGAATGAGTTTCGCCCGCAAGTATTTCTGGCTTGTCATGATCATCGCATCTGTTGCGGTCATCGGGCCAGGCCGTATCGAAGGCCGCCTGTTTCCGGCTGCAAAGACAGCAACAATTTGGACTGCCGTTCAGCATCCAGATCTTGATGATTACTCGATCGTTTCCGGCACCTCTGAGCGCTTACGGTCGAACTGCTCACCACGCGAGATTAGGTGGTATATCGGTGATCGGGATGGGCGCGACGCACCGGCAAAGGTCGACTGGGGCAAACCCATCAAGCGCGCTGACGGTGTGTTCGAGTTCTATGATTGGCTCGTGCAAGTCGTGCCAGAAGAAGCGCTGCGCAATCAGTCATATGCCGACGTGATGCACCGCTGCAAATACTTCGGCCTGCCGTCGCCCTGGCTCACGCGTTCGAGGTTTTACAGATGATTACCGTATTTCGTATCGCGCCTTGGCTCGCGCTGGCAGCAATCGCCTGGCTGTTTCTCGATATGCGCTCTGAAATCAGGGCGCAGGATGCTGGCATTTTCAAACTTGAACAGGAACTGTCCGACGCTGGCGCAGAGATCGAGACGATCCGCAAAGAAGCCGCAGCCGAGGCAGAAAGACAGACAAGGGCGATTGCAGCAATTGAGGCTGATATTGAGCGTCAGGAGGCTCTGTCAGAGCAATATCGCGCTGCCCGTGATAGCCTGGTTGGTCTTGAAGACGGTGATGTCGCTCCGGTGCTTGATGCAGCCCTGGAGGCACTGAGATGAGATACCTTGCAGCAATCGTCCTGGCTATTACGCTGACAGCCTGCGCGACGCCTCAGGAGCCCGTAGAGCGCATTGTTCGCGTTCCGCAGCCCGTGAGCCCGCCTGCTGCCCTACTACGCTGTCAGGCTGCCCCAAAAGCACCAGGCGGGGCATACACGCAAGCCGATGTGGCCGAGTTCATTCTTGATCTATCAGAGTCCGGTGCAGACTGCCGCGGTAAGCTCGCAGCCGTCCGTCGCTACGTTGATGACGCGATTTCTGAATAATATTTTTGGATGTGTGGTTTTTTACCTAAGTCCTTGAAAAGTAATCATTGAAGAGCAGTAAGATGGACTTCGGAAAACTCATTCAGATCACAGCCGGCAAGACTGCGCTAATCATCCCAGATTTGCATGTTCGGAACAGTGAAACATACCGGACACTCGATCGCATCAGAGCTATCGCTAAGATGATCCAGGACTTAAAACCTGATTTTGTGATCGTCATGGGCGATGTCGGTGAGTTTGCCAACGTCACAACCTGGATTGAACGCTTCGACGGTGCGCGGGCTTGGAGAGATGCGCTGGACTTCAAAGAGGCTCTGCGCACCCTGCAATCTGCCGTCAAAGCTGCGAATGCAAAGCACAAGCGCTCAAGGCATCACGGCCGCATGTATGAGCCGATGTGGGTGCTACTCGAAGGCAATCACGAAGAACGCTGGCGTCGGCGTCCGGAGACCAAGGGCGGAGAGGGTCAAAAAGGGAAATGGGGTCACGATCTGCTGCAAGTGTTTGCAGAGGAACTCGGCTTCAACTGGGTGCCCCTTGGCACTTACTTCTGGCTCGAAAAGATCGGCTTTGCTCACTACCAAAAGACCGGGACGAAGAAACAGCCAGCCGCTCTATCTTCAATGAAAAACCGCCACCGGTCATTCTTCTGCGTGCATGAGCATACATACGGCCTTTTGATGGATTGGTGCGCTGATGGTGATCGTATTATCGTTGGCAAGCTTGGATGTATGAAGCCGCCAGAAGATACTGATTTGACCGCTGGTGAGTGGTCTGGTGTAACGATGCTGACAGATATGCGTGATGGCCAGTGTATGCCGCATTCATACACATATGATCAGGTTCTTGAGAAATACGGCGAAGGCGATTACGCAGCTGAGCTTCGTGTCGCCAGGGCCAATGCTGCACAAGAAATCGAAGACGCAAACTACGCCTTCACCTGACCTATATTACATAAAACGCATTATCGGCCTGACGGTCTATCCCGGCCCGCCGTCCTGATCAAATGCTTCACAAACCACACCGTCGCCGCTGCGGCTGTGAGTGATGCGACGCTTAGTATGACTTCGAATGTGTTCATACGCTCAGTCTTCTAAAAGTGAGGAATTCGGGGAAGTCTGTCGCTGCTCCAAACGAGCTTTCCGGCTCATACTCTCAATCGAAGCCATTGGCGCTACATGCTCAACTCGGCCTGTAATGCGCGCTCTGCGCCCCACTCTCGGACGCTGGGCTTCGGCATATGCCTCTTTGAGTTCGTCTTCCGATTTACGCCACCAGCCCATCCTAATGCCGGTTACCTTTTTCCCAGTTTTTGTCGGGATAATAGAGACATTGAACGGTGCAAGAGCGTTGATCTCATCAATGCAAGGTTTGAGCACATGCTTGTTAAGTGCCCCAAATGCGGGGTATTTTCCCTCCTCCACACCAAGCATCTGACGGAAGTCATCGAGAAGATAGTCTTGATGGATCTTCCGACTCAGATTTGAGAACTGGCTCGCATTTTCGTAGAGGCTGACGGCATATTTACTCGAAAACGCCATCAGAACTGGAAGGGCGATCCGGCCCCAAATTGAGCTATCCCGCAAAATTTCAACGAGGCGCTTATCGAAGCTGTAGGTCATCACACCGGACGGCCGACCCGGATCGTCCATGTCGTTTCCGCCAAGAAACTGAACACGCCGGGTTTTTCCCCCCGAAAGCTTCACAGTTAGGATCGTCTGCATGAGTGAGACGACCGCTTCCTCGATCATTTCCGAGCCCTTGTGGCCGTCAGGACGAAGGGCTGAAAGCTCGATAACGTAGTCCCTGCCCTCCTCAATGCCTTGGCGATGCGCGGTATGCCAAAGCACCGTAATAGCCCTTCTTGCGTTGAGTGAAAGCTGCTGATGACCCGTGATCTGAATGAGTTCAGACGGTTTTATCGCCTCATCGTGCGACGGAGTAAGATCAAGGGTGCGAAGATCATCTGCCATGAGTCGGACGCTACATCGAAAAGTTGCAAATGTGAATTGAGTTTGGCAGAAGGTTTCACATTTCCGCCGATCACACCTGTGGATAAGTTTCTCGCTTGCCCCGAAAACCTCACATTAAGCCCCCGAAAACCTCATACTATTCCCCGGTTTCCTCACATTATTCCCCGAATACCTCACCGAAAACCCCGGTTTCCTCACATTAAATCGGCTATCCTTATGGCAAGATTGGCTAAATCGGCCCTGAATCTTAGAATCTTGAATAATGAAAGACTTGAAGCTCAATCATCGACGTGAGTGATACCAAGTTGTTCTTCAAGTTCCATGATACGACCGGATATTGTGAAAGCAGCGTAAGACAAATCCGCAGGCAAAGATGAAGACTTCGACCGACCAACAATGCTTTGAAATTGCGCCTTAGCTGATTCCAGCTCCTGATCAGGAGTGAGGCTCATCCAGTAGCTGTTGTTGTATGTCTTGGTCACTTCGACGCCCTATCAGCAATATCCATGAGCTTGTCGAGCATCTCTCCATATGTGAAACGGCCACCACCCTCGGGGCGGCACATGGTCTTGAACCGTTCGATTGTCTCGAGCTTTGCTCTAACTGTGAATTGACCTTCTTGAATGGGCTCCCGGCTGGGCCAACGTTCGACTGGAGGTTTTGATTTCGGTTGAGCCCCCTGCCCTGCTGGCTGAGATGTTTTTTTGCTTACAACCGGCTCATCGAGTTTAGAGAAATCGAGTTTAGCCATTTTTCATCTCCGCCAGAATATCGATAACTTCAGAAGCAAAATCGTTTGCGTTGCTGATCGCTTTTTCCAGTCCCCCTACATCGGAGGGGTTCATTCCTTCTAGTCCACCGCCGAGACTGTGAAGCGAAGAAAAGGCTGTTCGGTCGTTGAGTTCGGTTTTGAACGCCAAAACCGCACCCCTCATCTCGTGATTGAGTTCTTTAGCCAGGCGTGACTTCACCGCAGCCTTTGTCCGGCAGAATAGGACGGCAGCAGGTATCTCGCGCCTTAGCGCCCTACCCTCCTGCTTGACCTGGGCAAGCGTCTCAATGGCCGCGTCAGCGTCCTGCTGCTCATCTCCCATCGGAATGATGACGAGATCGCTTTCAGCCATCGCGTAGGCGTTTACGCGTGTTGCGGCACCCTCAAGATCAACGATGACAAAGGTCGCTCGGTCGCGTGCCTTTTCAATCTCATCTTGAATGTGACGCTCACCCTGACTCCGTATTACCTCGAGATTTTCCGGCAAAGGTGAACGCGTAGACCAAGATGTGGCCCTACCGGCAGGATCGGCATCGATGAGAACCACGCCGCGGCCGCCAGCGAACGTCGTAGCCAGAACGATAGAGCTGGTGGTCTTACCAGCCCCACCTTTACTGCTTGCAAATGAAATGACAGGCAATGATACGACTCCGTGTGATGTGCTTACACATGAGATGATGCAATGCGATGTGATGTGTTGTCAAGTGTAATCACTTGATGTGTAATGATGCCATTTGATGTGTTGTGATGGGTTGTGTAGGCAATTGATGCCGCTTCAGCCGGTCAGATACTCGACCATCCCTTCGACGTGAACAAGCGTCCAGACGCCGTTGTCATCATCGCGCCAGCTCCACTCGACGCCGTCGAGAGAGAATGCTGGGAAGTAGCGCCAATGCTCCTCATAAGTCTCAATGAACTGCACGATCGGGACAAGCCCGCACGCCCAACTCTTGATAATGCGTGAGACCCATGCAGGCCTCGGTGTCTCTCCGTCTTCATCCCAAAATGGGAGGTCGAGGTGGCCAGCATCGAGCACTTGAAGAGGAGGAAAAGGCCAGTCATTAGGATCAATCATAAAAGCAACCTTGGCCGGATTTTCTATACACGAAATGAAAACCCCCGCAAAAAGCGGGGGCATCTTGGATCAGATATTTCCGCTGTGCGGGCAGATGTCTCGGTTTGCAGCATATTTAGCGGTCAGCACTCTTTTGACATATGAGTAACGCTGCTCGGCTGACGCTTCATACTGAGCGAAGGTGTTTGCAGGCAAAATCGCAAACGCCGTTGCTGCTTCTGAATATGCGTTTGCAAGGATCTGCAACTGGCAGTTCTGCGGGTTGATACGCTGCTCTCCGTCGTTTCCGACATTGATGTATGATGGCATCGCCGCTGCATACATCGTGTATCTGCCGGCAATGTCGCTGAACTCACGCGCCCGTGTCGTGATGCGTGTCTGTTCAGCGCAAGTCAGAGTCGTGATGTGATCGTATGCGATACGCATGGGTGCGGGAGAGTTCGGATTTGGGCAGCTAATAGCGACCTCGGCGTCATACCGTCCGGCGGTTGAAGTCGTTGGTGTTGAGAGTGCCATTGCGAGTGCGATGATTGCGATAAAGTTTTTCATTTTGTTTTCCTGTTCATTGGGATTTGTGGGGAGGGCAGGGGGTTCAGCGTGAGAGCTGAACCGCCTTTTTGCGTTTTACTTTGAGCGGCATATCGGCGGCGCGTGAACTGCTTTCGATGAATGCCTCGGCACGCTGGCGCGGGCGGCTATCGACCGAGTTTTTGCCTGCGAGGAGTTGTGCCTCTTCTTTCCAGTAGGGCTTCAAATCCTTTGAGCGGATTGCGATCTCATCGCGTCTCAGTCGCTCACCAGTCACTGCACTGCGGCCTGTTTCAGCCTCATAGGCGCGCCGTAGGAGCACATAGCCCGCTGTCGTATGGAATGAGTTCTTGAGGCCGGGAAAGCTTTCCAACTTGCTTGCGCCGGGCTTCAATGCATGTCGTCCGCGGGCGCGATACATCGCTTCATATTGCACCAGGTCTTTTGCAATCGGATCTTTTGATGTGCAGTTCTGCCGTGCAATGTCGCCAGCACGCAGCCAGTCGCCAGCATACTTCTGCTTGAAGTCTTTTTTCGCTTCTGGCTTATCTTGCAGCTTCGCTTCGATGCGGCTGCCGATATAAGCCCCGGCTGTGATCGCAATACGAAGAAGGTCTTCGACTTCGCGGTCTGGATCTATTTCTGACATGTTATTCTCCTCAATGTTAAAGTTGAGGCGGGAAGGAGAGTGTCGGGCTCTCCTGAAAAGAAAATAGAGACAATTTCGTCGATACAAAACGATTTGACGAGATTAAATGAAGCCCCGCAGTTTTATTTTGCGAGGCTTCTGTTTTATTACTTAGAACGGGATCTCGTCGTCTACCTGACGCGCGCCAGCATTGCCGTCCGGGGCAGGGGAGGGGGCACCACCCGCGCCCTTGCTGTCGAGCAGCGTCAGCGTCGAGCTGAACGGCCGCAGCACCACTTCAGTGCTGTATTTGTCAGCACCAGCCTGATCCTGCCACTTGCGGGTTTCCAGCTGGCCTTCGACGTAGACCTTGGAGCCCTTCTTCAGATACTGCTCGGCTACCCGGGCCAGCGGTTCAGAGAAGATGGCGACAGAATGCCACTCTGTCTTTTCTTTGCGCTCGCCGGAAGTCTTGTCCTTCCAACTCTCTGACGTTGCGATGCGCAGGTTGCACACCTTACCGCCGTTGGAAAACTCGCGAACTTCAGGGTCTGCACCCAGATTGCCGATGATGATAACTTTATTGACGCTGCCTGCCATGATGGCCTCCTTGTTTGCTCTGATCAGGAGGTAGAGACGAAAAGAGCCCGTCCAAAACTGAACGAGCTCTTTTTTTCGATTCCGTAGGTGGCAGTCAGCCGAATTGAGTCAGACAACGCCGTTGGGCGTAATCCCAATCGCGAGTATGGGGCAGCCGCCGTTCCGTCCCGCATCCAAGCGATACAAGAGCTTGCCCATCCACGTCGTCGATGCTCCATATTTTTTGTAGACCTCAGACGCGCCTTCGTTGCCGTCCTTATCAAGAACCTTGCCCAGGCTCCGGAAGAATGTGCCGTCGAGCGAAGATCCACGAGTGATGATCACTCCTACATCAATCGCGCCTGCATCATAGAATGCTGACATGGCGTAAAGATCACGATCATAGGTCTGGTCTTTACTGTTCCACTCCACGTCGAGAGCAACTCTTCCTCGAACGAAGTCAATGCGGTGACCGTCGAGATAGCCTTCACGCGTATATTGACTGACTATCGTGTCGTTCTTTGATCGCTTTGCATGTAAAAGTTTTACGTGGAGGTCGGCAGAAATCCGGGTTTCGATCCAGTCGTCCGTGAATAGAGTGTCAATATGCTTGGCTATCGGACCTTTGCTCCCGCCCGGCATCCGGATCATCTCTTTTGTCACGGCCATCTTCGTAAGCGCCGAGGTGATGTCTGCATACTGATCAGGAAAACTCTGTGCCAAAATGTTGGCAGCATTTCGGTAGCTATAGATCTCAAACTTTGACCGCAGTGGAGCGGCAAAATTTGCGTCTACGAGCGTAGCGTGATCAGAAATCTTACCCGCCGAAACCTTACCATCATCTTCATCCTCGCCAGCGAGGTCGTCATCATCGTCAGACATAAATCACTCAGCCGCCGTTACGCCGCTGTTGTGCGCGTATGTTTTCCAAGTGGGCTTGTAGTCGGCATCAGCCTGGTTCCCCCAGACTGTCCAGCCGTCGCGCACGCCTCGACCAAATAGCTCAAGACGCGGACCCCATGAGCAGGATTCGATGATCTGATATTGCTCATCTGGCTTGCGGCTGTGCTCACGCTTGCGCGTCTTTACAACGTCTCCGTCAGGCTCGGACGCTTCGATGTAGTTTACTTGGCTACGGCCAGGCCCAAGTGTCCGGACATCCTTACCGCGAACACCAAACAGAAGGATCTCCGTGACATTCCGGAAGTAGAAGCCGACGCCACGCCCGTCGGGGCCACCGTCCTTGCGAATTTTTTCCCAGACAATGTTGGACTTGTATGAGAAGCCCCAGGCTTCGAGCACCTTTAGACCGTCTGGAAGCAAGGCGTTCGGCACCCAGAGGTAGCAGTGCGCCCGGTCTTCAAGATGCTCAGCTACGGGTAGCGAGCAAATCTCGTCGAGTTCCATCGTCGGATACCGAGCAAGGCGCTTGTGCTCGGGAGCGATCTTTCCAGTCCTGTTCTGGAATCGCCAAGGAGGATCAGCCATCACGGTCGCGAATTTATCTCCGTTCAGAAATTTGCGGAGATCCGCGTTTGCTTCTTCGCACGCCATGTATACCGCTCCTCGGGCTTTCCCGTGGTGATAGCGCAACATATTGATTCCGGCAACGGCCAGTGGAAATAAATGACCCCCAGATTTCGCCGGGGGCCATATTTCAGCCGATCGAAGCGTTTAGCGCGTCGAGCTCGTCGTCACCCTTGCTGGCTGTCTTTAACTGATCATCGAATGCTTTTGCAGATGAGATCAGCGTTGCCTGAAAATCAGCACCAAGCGCGGACTGAATATCGGCAGGCACCTTTGACCATGCCTCAGTGATGAACGTCTCGCCCTTCTCCGTCACTGCAAGCAGGCGATCACGCCATTGCAGAACCTTCGGGTTTTCGACCTTTGCGCCATCAACCCAATCGCGCAGTGCCTTACCGTCAGCGGGCGTGATATAGCCTTTGCCGCGACCCAGGATTGGCAGCAACTCTTCCGGGCATTTCAGAACGCCTTGCGCCTTACCGTTCTCACGCATTTGCAGGGACGCGGTGAGTTCATAGACGAACTCTTTCTCCTGGATCGGAAGGAGGCCAAGTTTGATTGGGTCTTTCGGATTGGTCCAGTCGACCTTTTCCGTCTCACGGATGCAGACGATGATGTGCATCGATGAGAGGAGGAGCGCGTTCATAAAGCGTTTGTGAGCGCCTTTTGCGATCTTCCAAGCCTGAGGGCCTTTGAGATTGGCAGCGATATCGAGGCAGCCGCCATTTCCGCCCCACTCATGCGATACAGAGTCGATGACAAGCACTTCGACGCCAGCATCTTCGAACTCTTTGATTGCATCGGCGTAGCGATCGGGCGTGAACGGTGCAGTCAAATCACCGATCAGGAATGGCTGAACCTCGCCCGCTTCATTCTTCAAGACGTCAGCATAGAGAGAGCCGCGGCGGTTCTCTGTGTCGAGAAAGCCGACTTTGCTACTGTCATAGCCTGCAAGCCCGTAGGCAGTCAGGATTGCAGTCATCGTCTTACCGCTACCGGAGATACCTTGATAGCCGATGACCATTCGTGCGCCTTCGCGCTTTGCTTTTCTGATCTGTAGAATACCCATTTTGTTTCCTTTTTTACTGCTCTTGGGTTTCGTATTCTTCGCGACGCAAGAACCAGCCGGGTAGGCTAATGCTCTCGATTTTGTCGCTGTATGCCGGCCAGTTATCGGTCTCGATGCACTCAGCGAGCGTGTCGAGATCTTCGCGATACTTCATGCGGCCGAGTTCGCGGCCCTCCTGATCGACGACGTAGACGCCTACGGGGTAGGGTGCGACCGGCTCACACGCGACGAAGATGAATGCCGTTGGCGTCTTCATTCCGAGCGGGTTTTCACCTTGCTCAATCGCCTGTGCGGTGCCGTCCTGGTAGAAAGGGTCTTGCACGAAATAACGCCATCCAGCGACGCTTTTGGGAAAGCCTTCTGGGCTTGCATCGAGCGCGGATTTCAGATCCACAATCAGACCATCATGACGCCACCAATCGGGCCGGCAGCGGCAAAGAGTGCCAGTCTCTCCATCAATCCAGTAGCAGCTCAACTCGGCCACACCTGAGCCCGGCGCGAACAGTTTTCCGGCAATCGGATGAGACATGACTGCGTCGCGCATCGCTTCAACTTTTGCGAGTTCTTCGGATGTGATGATTTCCTTTTCACCGACTGAGGCGGCGTGTGCGGCTTTCGCCTCATCAAGGAAAATGGCAGTTGGATCGACCTCGCGCAGACGCTCCGTTAGGGCTGGCTTCGTGCCTGTCGTCTTGAGCGTTTCATCGACTTCTTTTAGTCGTGCGATGATGTCAGCCGTCGTGGAGAGAGCACCATCGGGCGCGATGAATGGCTTGGCGTAGCAGTCCCAAAATGTCTCAGGCTCGAGAACGATTGTGTGGAACATCGTGCCGATGCGTTGCGCCGGCGTGGGGCCTTTGCGTTCAGCTGTTCGGCTGTGCTTGAAGTGCGCCGGGCTCTTCCGGATCGCATCGAGGCTGGACTTAGAGACGCCCGGCCCAGTGTGATATTGCTCATTTGTAAGACCCGGGAAGACCCCCAGTTTATGCTCTGTCATTGTCCAACCCCCAGCTCTTCAATGACTTCTTTTAGCTCAGCCTCAGCCAGCTCCTTTTCACTTGTTGCATTTGCGAATCGGACCCAGCGGTCTAAAAGCTTGAGCCAGTCATCATTCGGCACAGAGCCGGCGAGAAATAGAATGTCGCGGAGTGTCATTGTCCCGCCTCCCTTTTTGTTTCTTTCAAGGGAATTAGGGAAAGGCTCCGAGCATTCAAAATGCTTGGAGAAAATAGTTGTCGGGCCTGGCCCGAAGCTGAACGCGATCACGCCATACGACGCTGAGCAACTGCAATGTCGCCGCAAATTGCCGTGACACAGCAGGGGCAGATTTGCGCTGGAGAAGCATGATCACGGAAGACACGAAGTATTGCCCCCATCATCTCCCAATCGTCACAAGCAGCGGTGCAAAACCTGAACCCTTGCGATGCAAATTCTCCGTCATAAACACTGACGAAAATCATCTCATCATCGTGCCAGCAGTGCATGCGGTAGTCATAGTCGCCAGCGCTCAATTCGAGCGTGATCTCGCCTTCGGAATAGACAATCAGTTTGATTTTCGGTTTCACCTTCATCTCCAGTTTGTTGCGTCTGGGAATGATCTGTGAATCTTTGAAGGATGGTCCGTAGTGAGATTTGATACCTATTTTTCAAGCCACTGTTTTTAATTGGTTCTTTCTGTATGGCGACCTGTTCCGGCCGGAACTTTAGCCGGAGACACATGGCATTTCATATCTATCAGCAAAGCGCACCGCAGGTGGCCACCGGCAGGTCGTCTGGGAGGGGTTCAGGGGAGGGGCAGCACGCGCGCCATTCCTCCTGACGGAGACGGGTTCAGGGGGTTCGGCAGCGCCCACCCAATGATCGGCAGACAGCCCCATCGGAGATGCTAAAGGGTCAAGGGAAAGCGGCGAGCGATCATTGTCATGGGGATGTAAGGGGAGGTCGAAGGCTCCCTTTACGCTGTCGGCAGACGCCAGGGGTCCGGGGAGTGGCAACGACGCCCGGTGGGGATTTGGGATGAAAGGGATGGGGCAACGCCTCAAACCCTTCCGAACTCGAAAGAAAAGATCAACGAAGTTGAGCGGGACTTTCGTAGTGAGTTTGAAACCCCCGAAATTGCCCAAAAAGACAGGTCAGCAAGAGGAGCGAAAACATTAGCCAGGCAGCATCTCCTTTTCAATAAAGGAGGACGAATATGTCACAATACATTCAGCAGCAACGAGCACTGGGAAACTTTCCGGCTGTGCTTCGATATGAAAGGTGCGGCCCCTCAGATTTGCGCACGCTCATCAAACACCTCAATCCCGAAGTTCGCAAAAAACTTCGCCACGTTGATGCCTCACGCGTTAATTTGAATACAGTGCCGCACGGCTCTGTCGCAGCACTTGAGGATCTATTTCGGCAGACCGATGATATGGCGAAACACAATATGGACTCGCAGGCTTTGGGCCACCGACGCAGCAAACATCCTGGCCGCGCGCGTGCTGTAAAAGCAGCCGGCCCGAAAGCACCGTGGGACAGAAAAGCGCAGCCCTGGCGGCAGTCTATTCTTACTGTTCACCACGAATATTTTCTTGCTGATCTCAACTGCCCGAGCGAACGCTCACGCGAATATTTGAGCGCGGATGGCGTCATGCTTCGCGTCGATACCGCTAAAGAAAAGCGGTTCGAAGAGGCTGTCGTTAAGTGGCAAAAAGAAGAGCACGGCGATGCGTTCGTCGCGGCATTCGGACACCTCGACGAGCAAGGCTACCACATCCATTCGATCATCGCCCACCAGAGCGAAACCACGACAAAGGGGCATCCGATGGGCCGCTATTTGTGGAAGCCATCTGAGCATCGTTTTTTTCGCAATGAGCTCGATCAGAAAGGCCGCCGGGCGCGCTCCGGATACGAAGTTGCACAAGACACAATCGGTGAGTTTTTCAATCGTCCAGAGTATCGCGATATGAAGATTGTGCGCGGTGAATCTCGCGCCGCAAAGTGTCGTCAAGCGATCAAAATGGCGGACGATCTTGTCGACGAAGCAGACCTTGAAGGATTTATCGGTAAGGCCGAGAGACTGCCTGAAGGATCGAAGAACGCGCAGGCAATGTGGGTCTTAAAAAGGCGTGCCGAAGACATCGAGGCGGGTCGGTCTGCATCACCACTCAAGCCGAATGATGAGCGTCGCGAAATCGCCTTCGACATCTTAGAACTGATCGGCGCACTCGAGCCAGCCAGGCGAAATGAGCATGCAACCCGCCGCGCAAAACAGCAACTCTTGAAAGAGATGGAGGGCGACTACGGCACTCTCGAAGAGATCCTCAGAAAGCCGGATGCAGCGATTGCAAAAGCCGCTGCCGACGCTGCTATTGAGCGTGCCAAACTCGATGAAGCTGCTGCACGTCGCAGGGCTGAAGAAGATCGTAAAGCTGCCGAGGGTCGTGCGGCGATGCAGGCTCAAATAGAGGTGCGTGAGACTGCCTTGAAAGAGCGTGAGACAATGGTCGCAAGTCGCGAAAAAGAAGTCGAAGTCAAAGAGGCCGGGTTGCAAAGGTTCGCAAGACAACTCGGCGAATTGCGCGACAAACTTTTCGACGCTGCACGCAATGCAGGACTATTGAAGCATCCGGCAATGATCAAAGCATTCGAGTTCGCAGAGAAGATTTTGCCAGCTCGTAAGGACGCCGGCAAAGATCAAGAGCGCCAATAAATAGTTACGCAGGGCGTTCGAATTTCCGGCGGAACAGCGACCAAGCGTAGAGAGCGACGGTCGGATTTCCGCCGGAACAGCGACCGGCGGATTAGCCCGAAACCATACCTGGGGACTGATATCTCAGGTATGGTTACACCGCGCAAACATCAATCAAAAGATCTGTCTGTTCTTCGAGATGTGATGCGCGAAGATGCAAAGCGCATCCTCTTCGAAGCCTCCTGTGGATACGGCAAAAGCGTCGTCATTCAGATCATCGCAGAAGCCTACGCAAAGACAGGAAAGCGTGTTCGCATTCTGTGCAACCGCACCGCAGTTATCAAACAACTCCGCGCCCGATTTAACGGCAACCCACTCATTGAAGTGATGACGGTGCAGACCGCAGACAGCCGACGCGATCTGCTGAGTGATGTCGCCATTACGCTCATTGATGAATTTCATATGGGCGGCTCCGGTGCGCAATACGGGCGCGTCATCGAGAGTTCGCCGGATGCAATCGTTATCGGTTTCACAGGCACGCCGCGCCCTGAGTCATTCGATGTCCTTCCCGCTCACGTTGAAGGTCACGACGCAGCCTGGCTGACTGATCAAGGCTTTCTATCACCGCTCAAATACTTCTGCCCAAATCGTGTCGATCTACGCCGCGCACGCAAGAGTAACGGCGACTATGTCGACGCTGATGTTATCGCAGAGATCGAGGCCAAAGATGTTTGCGGTGATGCGATCAAGTCCTACCGCGAAGGCTGTGTTGGGCGTCCGACCCTGATCTTCTGCCAGAACAAAAAGCACGCCTGGTCAGTGCATGATGAGTTCGAAGCGGCAGGCATTGAAACCCGAGTCCTACTCGGCGGCGACAAAGATGACGATGAAAAGTTGAAGTGGGTTGCCGACGGCGGGCCGCTTATCGTGGTCGATCGTGTCAGCGCCGGTTTCGATCTACCCGAACTGCACGCGATCATTGTTCTGCGTGCGACCTCGTCTCCTCATCTCTGGGTTCAAATACTCGGACGCCCGGCGCGTGCAGCTGACGGAAAACTCGCCGGATATGTTTTCGATCACGTCGGAAACACGATGCGCTGCGGAACGCTCACCGAAGCGCGCGACTGGCGGAACGGCGGCGATATCGGAGATGATGCAAAGACCGAAGACGGCGATCGGCTCTCTGTGCGCCGCTGTGAAGACTGCTTCTTCGTGTGGGAAGGTGTGGGCTGCATCTGTCCAGAATGCGGCTCTGACAACGGCCAGGATCTCCGGATCAGTCTGAAAAAGGCTGTCGAGATCAGAGAGCAATCGGCAGCTGAGATTGAAGAGAAGCGGCGCCAGGCGGGTCTTATGGCAAAGCAAGATCGTGATCGCAAAAAGCAAGAAGCCGAAGAAGAAAAAGCCCGCCGCGCTGAGCAGAGAAAGCATCTTGGCATGGGCATTCGTCAGCGAACCGCAATGCTTCGCCAAAAGCGCGTCAAAGACCCATTCAAGACCGCCGTCGATCAGATGAGAGCCCGCCTGGATCGCGCCGTTCGCGTAGGCGACGAGGTCGCAGAACGCTTCGCGACCGGAGAGCTAAGGGCGGCTGGCATCCAGATCGACAGCAAGGGCGACGATATTCTCAAACTCATAGAGGGATTGGCGTCGTGAAAGAGCGCGACATTCAAAAGCTGATTCATGTTCGGCTTTGCAAAGAGTATCACAAGCGCGGGCTATTCATCACGCGAGATGTTGGTCAATACATCCCGGCCGCTGAAATCGCACGGGCTATCAAAGATGTCATGTCCGGCAAAAATCCACTCACAGTGCTCAAACAGCTGCGCCGGGTGATGATCGGACTAAAAGGCGAGCCTGACATCTCTGGCCTGCTTGACGGCCTCTGGGTCGGCATCGAAGTCAAAACCGCAACCGGTAAGCAACGCCCCGACCAGATCAAGTTTCAAGCCGCTATCGAGGCACGGAACGGCATCTACATTGTCGCACGCAGTCCAGACGACGCCATCAATCATATCGAGGCGGCTCTCACTGCGAGAGCCGCTGCCTGAACGCCGCCTGAGCCCACTTGAACTCAGGCCCGGGGTGCTGACACATCCAAAGACCTTCTCGCGCCTGCACGGCCTTCTTTGCGCGGTCAGCGACGCCGTATGACTGAACGATCTCGGCTTCCCGCGGATCGAACGGCTGATAGACCTGCCAGTCCGATCTGCGCACCAGTGCTTTCTCATCGCCGTATGTCAGCAAGACGGAGCCGCTGAACAGTGTGATCGTGTCAGGCTCCGTCTCAAAGAAGGCTGCACGGAGCGCAAGCAGTCTATGATTTGACAAAGTGCTCATCCGGTTTTCGTTGTTGCAGCGATGCGGTTCAGCCTCGCATGATTGCTTTCATTCGCCCGCTCCCGTTTCTCAGTCTGTGCTGCCATATTCGTAACACTTGCTTGCGTCACTTGAACGAAGTCATCAGCGTCATCTGCATTGAGATTTTCAAGACGATCAAGTTCCTCGTCAGTCTTATTGTAAAACGGACGTTCGGCACCGGCCGTCATGTATCTACTCGAAAACCAGTTCATCGCGCAGTCTGCATAGATGTGTGAGTGCCATTCAGTGCGCTGATACTCCTCCTCCCAGAACGGGTATAGGTTCAGAGCCGTTTCGGGTGCATCCTGATCGCATTTCAGCCGCGTAGCAACTGAACCAGACAGACCACTTTTGCCGAATGTGTTTTTGATCACAAAAGCGATCGGCGCATCGGGATTGGTTTCAGAGTGATATGAGCGCAGATCTCTGACGCTAAGTCCTATCATCTCTTTCCAAGCTGAGTTGAACGATGCGTCGGCATACCGTTGAATATTGCGGCCGTATTTTGGGAAGTTCAGCATTATGCGGCCTCCTTCTCGTTTTGATACACACAGTCAAGAACACGGCGAGCGTGCATCTTAGAGAAGACTGACGCGACAACGCGGTCAGTGTCGAGGAATGGGTCGAATGAGCATTCAGCATAATCGTCTGCAAGAATGAGCTGAGGTAGACCAAATCTCACAGAGAAAGAAACACACGGCGTTTCGTATTCAACATTAATATAGTCTTTGGCGGCGTAGAATGGCATGCTACGGAATTCATCGACAAACTCAACCGCCATTTTGTAAGTTGCGATTTTGCTCTTTTCAAGCTCGTGCGCTTGCTCGAGTGTGATGTCTCCGCGCTGGAATGAATCGATGACAACGATGTCGTTCAGTAGTGCATTTTTCATTTTTCTGTCTTTCTTTATGAGGGTGATTGGCTACAACAAAGAAATAGAGACAATATTACCCATCCAAAGCTAAAAACGGAAAAAAACACAGGTTTCTTCTATTTATTTTATTGCAGACAAAAAGAAGCCCCACCGGTTAGGGCAGGGCTCGTCGTAACTACGTTAGGTTAAATAAACTCACCGACATCGCCACTTTGAAGCATGCGAAATTCGCTCACTTAGAGGTTTAAGTTGATTCTCAGCTTCATCAAACATCGCATTTAATCTCTCTCGCGCCAGCTCGATACTCCGACGGGCGGACCGATCAGAAACGCCAACCATGTCTCCAGTCGCGAGCCAGTAAGGAAAACCGATCCGGGCGCAAAGTTGGCGAGCATGTGCGTCAAGTAAGGATTTACACTCTTCCTTCTCGACGGCATCGGTTTCAACTTGGGAGGCACCATCTGCGGCCGGCAAACTCGGGCAGGAGGCTTCAATACCACTTCCTGTTTCGACATTGTCTGACATTCCAAATGCTGCATCCAGGTGCTCTGGACTGCCGTAGAAGAACACTTCATTGCCGAGATCAGCACCAAGCTCCGCAGCTAAAAACTTCGTCGCCTCTTCAGTATCACTAAAGAAATTTGCGCCGATATCATTACGCCAGACTGAGATCCGCCCGTCCTTCTCGACGGCAACTTCGAAGTCCTTATCAGGCGAAAATCGCTTGCGCCTCGGCAGCAGCTTAGACGTCCATGCCTCAAAATCCGTAGCATCAAACTCGACGCCCTGCATCTTCGAGCCACCGGCGCCACCGCCACCACCGCCATACCAGGTGAAATCAGCAACAGAGGCAACAGGCTTCACGGCCCGCTCATCAGCCATACTCATCAGAGCCGGCGCAAGTCGCTTACGAGCATCTCCACTAATG
>Ga0222707_1000078_pt1 | contig 45720 bp, 42 predicted proteins | sample AntAcemetage1574_FD_179831 | JGI IMG/M metagenome (GOLD analysis project Ga0222707, IMG submission 179831) | Saline water microbial communities from Ace Lake, Antarctica - #1574 | ecosystem: Environmental > Aquatic > Non-marine Saline and Alkaline > Saline | place: Antarctica: Ace Lake...
CCAAGATCGGCAGCCACATCCTCAACAAAATGACCGAACTTGGCCGCGCCAAGTTCGAGGTCGTCGCTTGACCTGATCTACGGGTAAGGGCAATCTCAACCCAGTGCATTATTCGTGCAACAAGGCCCCTGCGATGGGTGCGTTGAAGGCCGCGGCTATGGCTGCAGCAACCCCACAGCTTATGCAGATCGCAGTAAGGTTTGGAATGGAAGTACGAAGGCGCGCGGCGAGTTGCCCCAGCATGGCACCGAGATAGACCATTGGTCCATACTGCCCTACTGATGCACCGATGCTGAGCGAAATCAGCGCTGCTAGCGTCGAAGCCAGACCGGAGCGGGTTTGCGGCATGTCAGTTTGCAGCTGAATCGCCTTGATGACGTCCGGTGGACCGGAGGGGCGCCCCCGCGGATCGATGCGAAAGATCAATACGGCCACTGCAATTCCGCCCATCATTGGGATGAAAAGGCTAAGCCCTTGAAGGGCAATAGGGGGGGTATCGCTGCGGAAGCGGGAGTAGTCACTTACCAGCAGAATATCATTGAGCGTATAAACTGCCGTGGTGAAACCGATAGCGGCTATGGAGGTCACGAGGCCAACCAATAAGCCAAGTAGAATGATGGTCGCTGCGCGCCTGATAGCCACGCCGATCGCGACTGTAGGTGTGGGCGCTAGGCTAAGCGTCGACATCAGGTCTACCGGAAGCCCGAAGGGAGGCGTGTATGTATGGGTTCCATCATTTATTGGCGATCCATGAATCCATCATAGATTGCATGTATTCACCTGTTCTCTTGAGGCTAGAAATCACCGCCTCCATGCGTCCGAACTGGGTGTTGTAACGTTCGGTCAGCTGCGCAACTTTAATGTCGAGGTCTTCAATCTGAGTTTCGAATTCTAGCAGGTCTTCGTCCAGGGCGGTTTCACGCCGTGCAAGAAGGCCACTGGTCCCAAGCAGGGTGTCGCCGTAGTCCTGAAGTTGATCTGCGAGGCTTTGGCCATAACTCACGGTGGTTGTCACTGTTTCATTTGTGCCCAGCGTGATCGTTATGCCCACTGTGTCACCAGACGTGGAAAGCAGTACTACACTGCCATCGCTGTTGGTGGTGACGGTAAGGGATTGCCCGTCCAGCGTGGCTGTTGCTGGTGTGGTCGAGTTGTCGTAAATCAGATCGTAGGTGCCAGGTTCGGGGGAAGCATAGGATAGCCCCGAAATGCTCAGGTCCGAGTTTGGAGAGCTATACATGCTCGTGAACAGGGCGTCCCCGATATCTGGGTTCTCCTCCAGAGCCAGTGCGAATCGCTCCTCGTTGAGGGTCAGCGTGCCGTCCCGGGCTGTCATGATTCCGATCTGGGCAAGATACACGTCGTCCCCAAAGCCGGTAATTGGTTGCGTGGTGATGTTGCGTATGATGTCCAGTATAGATTTTGCGGCTACATCCCCGGCCAGCGGGCCAGGCTCTGCTCCGTTGAGCCCGCGTTGCGTTGCATTGGACAGATAGGATTTTAGCTCGTTCACGGTAGCAAGAAAATTGGTTACCCGATCCTTAACCGAAGCGCTGGTATCTGACGAGCTCAGTGTGGATGTACCAACAGCATTGAGGGTGATCTTGTGCCCGGTAAATAGATCCTCGAACTGGTTGGAGCTGCGCTCGACCGCAATGCCATCTACGAGGAGGCTTGCATTTTGTGCCTCTGTTTCATTGCTGGTAACGCCCAAGGGGTTTTCCGTTGTGTCCGTCGTTCCATCGACAGCGCTGTCGGTCATCTGGAGAACAGATTTGATGGCGGCAATCGAGTCATCGTCGAGCGCGTTTTCCGTGCCCTCCTCGGATTTGATGATCAGCGCATAGCCCGTGCCGGTATACAGCAACGAGGCGTTTATCCCCTCGATTTCGTTTAGTGCTTCGGTCAGCCCAGTCAGCGTAGCATTGTCGCTATCGATCTCGAAGGAAGCGGCGCTATCCCAAGCTTCTGTATTCAGCGACACACTGGCTTGGTTTATCGCGGTGCTTAGTGTGACGCTTGCGTCAAAGATAAAGCTGAGAATCTGTTTTGACGCAAGATTTACTACCTCGACTACGGCAGATACATCGGTTGCAGTGGATTCCTCTGTGACCTCGATCGATACCTCAGCGCTGGAGGATGTGGCGGTCCGGGACGCTGTTTCCGCAATCGAAGCCATGGACGATTTGAACAGACCAACTTTCTGTGACAACTGCCCCATTGCAGAAATGGTCGTGTTGGAGCGCTCGATCTTGCTTTCGGTGAGCGTGCGTTCCCCGCTGGTTTCAGCCGCCACAAGACTGCTGGTAAGGCTCTTGAGTTGCAGTCCGCTACCAGAGCTGCTGACAGTGGAAAGAATATCCGTTTTGATTTCAGCCATTAGTTCTCTCCTGTCATTTTAACCTAAACGGCTAGAACTGTGCTGTGTTTAGCGGGGCTAAGTGCTACATTTGGAACTTGGCATGTTTGCAATTGTAGGTTCTGACGTTCCCATTGTTGGTGATCACGACGCGCCCAGTATCCCTCCAGAGCTGGATGCGACCTGTGCCCCAATCGGCGTCGATATACGTATCTGACGTGGAGGTGATCGTGACCTCGCTAACAGTATTGCCTTCGATTACTCCAGTTGCGCTTTCAGACACGTCTGAGAAAACCACGCGGCTAAAAGGAGCGCTGACAGTGGAGCAATCGTAGCTTTCTTGTGAGAAGCGGCGTAAAAATTTGCACTCTGTGAGGCTGCTCAGCGTCGCTAGGGCCAAAAATAGAGGAAGTGTAGCATATGATGGCATCTAATCGTTCCGTACTGGGGTAAGTCGGATACTAAGCGGTGGCAGCGTGTTACGCCTCCGCTTCTATCGTTTCCTGCGTGGCGTTATTGTTTTTGTCGCCGGTGGCCTCCTCAGGGGCCAATTGTGCGATCTGCCTGTCGATCAGCGACAACCCCGCTGTGGTACTGACGGTGAAGATCGCTCCTTTGGGGAGTTCGATGCCTTCGTTAACATGGGTTTTCAGCAATTCGATGCGGAAAGTTTCTTCATCTTCCATGGTGACTATTTTATCGGGCGTCTCTTTTGTACCGGGCGTGGGCAGTTCTGGGGTGTCGGTTTGCGCAGGGAATTTGGCCGTGGACAGCTGGTTCCGCAATGTGCCTAAGGATGCATTGCCATCGGCGTTATTGCCCATGCGACAACCAATAACGCGCGCGCGCAACACTTCGATCCGGGCGGCTAGGATTGCGATCCGCGTGGTTTGATCTGTAGTGTTCCGCAGCAATTCCGATAGGGTAGACGTGGCCAAACGTGCGGGCATGTCCGTGAGATGCTCGATGATGTGCTTCGACAGCTGGCGCGCACCATGTTGTACTGGCATCTTTGCGGCGGGTGTTTCCTCAGCCTTGGAAAGCGCCTTCGCACGACCTGGTTTGGGGCTCGCGCGCCTGGAGGTTAATTTTTTTTCCGCCATTTTTGTCTCCGCCTGTCGTTTGGCACTCAACTTGCAATTATTAGACCATAACGAAGGTTGCATGGGCGATAATTATGAACGCACTCAAAGAGCACATCTCTTTTCAGGCGTCGGCTCTCTCTCTGCGGGAGCGGCGTAACACTATGCTGGCATCAAATATCGCGAATGCGTCGACACCGGGCTATAAGGCGCGGGACATGGATTTTGAACGTGAAATGTCCCGCCAGGTAGGTGAAAGCCCTGTGTCGACAACCAAGGCCCGGCACTTGGATAGCTTGGCTGGGACGGGTGGTGATGCCGTACAATATCGCCAACCACTGAACCCATCATTGGATGGCAATACAGTTGAGTTGTCTGTTGAGCAGATGGAATTCTCAGAAAACACGCTTCGTTATATGACGACGCTCACGTTTCTGAACCGCCGGATTTCTGGCCTTATGACTGCAATAAGAGGTGAATGATGTCCGACTTAAAAAACGTATTTGATATTGCGGGTCGGTCAATGGCTGCCGAGATGGTACGCCTCAATACCGTGGCCTCAAACATTGCCAATGCCGGTGCCCGGGCCGGTAGTGCAGAGGAAGCATTCCGCCCATTGCGCCCCGTTTTTCAGTCCGTTTTTGAGGGCGGCCTGCGCAATGCAGAGCGTGCGACGGTTGATGTGCTGAAGGTCGTTGAGTTGGATCGAGAGCCTCAGCGGGTGCATGAGCCGGGTCATCCGCTCGCGGATGAGGAGGGGTTTGTCTACGTGGCAGCCGTCGATACGAATGAAGAGATGGTCGATATGCTAGAGGCTAGTCGGCACTATCAAAACAACCTGGAAGTGGTCACCACGCTTCGCACACTCATGATGCGTACCGTTGACATGGGCAAATCGTAAGGGAGAACAAAATGGACGTCGATAGCAAGAGCCTGAGCGCACAGAATGCGCTGTTGTCCAAGCTGGGAATCAGCACTACCAGTGCGAAGGCCGCAGGGCCGAAGAGTGAGCTTGGACAAACGGAATTTCTCCGCTTGATGACTACGCAGTTGCAGAACCAAGATCCCTTCGCACCCATGGATAATGGCGATTTTATCGCTCAGATGGCGCAGTTTTCTTCAGTTGCTGGTATCAGTGAGATGAGCAAGACGATGTCGGGTATCGCGGAGCAGATAGGTCAGTTTAGCGTTGCCTCCTCGGTCAACATGCTTGGACATTCTGTTCTGATCCCCGGCAACATTGCTCGGGCTGACGACAATGGTGAAATCCACGGTATGCTTGAGCTTGAGCGCGCGTCTACCGATACGCGCGTCGAATTCTTGGATGCTGAAACTGGCGAAAGCCTTAACACGCTCAGCCTTGGGGGCCGTGCGAGTGGTCTGTCCGGGTTCGAATGGACGGATTTGCCCGAAATCTATCGCGATGGAACCCGCAGTGTCCGTATGGATGTGTCGGTTACCTACGGTGGTGGAGATGGGCCCGAGAGTTTGATCCCCAATGTATTCGCAGAGGTGATCGGCGCTTCCTCATCCGCGGCCAATGGAGCAGCCATGCTTGAAGTTGAAGATTACGGCGACGTGAGCGCCGCTGAAGTTTTGCGATTCCGCCTTTAACGCGCCGGCAACTGATTTTCCAGGGAGACACTTATGTCGTTTTACACAGCTTTGACCGGTCTAAACGGTGCCCAATCTGACATTGCGGCGACTTCTAATAACATTGCCAACGTCGGCACCACAGGCTTCAAGCTTTCACGCGCCGAGTTTGGCGACATCTTCGCCACCTCACCGTTGCAGAACAATGCATCCGCCATCGGTTCAGGTGCGATCCTAAAAGGGGTCAAACAACAGTTTACCCAGGGCAACATCGCGTCGTCGCTGAACGCGCTTGACATGGCGATTTCCGGGCAAGGCTTTTTTAGTCTCAAGCCTAGCCTGACGTCATCTCAGGTTGTCTACACGCGAAACGGGTCCTTTAACGTCGACAACAACCGAAATGTCGTGGACAGCTCCGGTCAGTTTTTGCTTACGTATCCGGTCAACGAAGATGGATCGGTGACGGCAAAGGACCTCGACAGTGCGGTGCCGCTCCGTCTGCCGGTGACATCCGGTGATCCGCAGGCGACCTCCAAGGTTGATCTTGCAGTCAATCTTCCCGCAAGTGCTGAAGTGGTCACGGACAAAGAAAAATTTGCGAACGGATACACTTTCGATCCAAACGATTCTGAAAGCTTTACAAATTCAACATCATTTACGATTTTCGATGACCTCGGCAATCCGACAATCGCGACAGTTTATTTCATTAAGACGCAGCGTGCGACGGCGGAGGACCCGACGAATAAATTCGAAACTCGTCTTGTCATTAATGATGAGGTTGTGGCGCCTGACCTTGTGCCGGCTGTGAACGACGCAAATGAGCAGATTTATATTGATCAGTTCGGCAACCAGACAACTGCAGTGCCAGATCCAAGCTATTTTGATACGGGTCGGAGTTCTCCGCTCTACAAGCTTGACGAGTTACGCACGCGCGTTCCGTCGGAACCAGCGGCATTATCCGGAGTGGGGAGCGGTTTCGACTTCGGTGAAGAGGGCACCCGTGAGATTGAAATCGTCAATGATCCCTTGCTGTTTGGTGCAACATTCGAAGCTGATCCTGCAAATCAAAGTGTGTATTGGGGGCGTGATTTCCTTTTGGTCAATATTGACGATGGGACCAGACCGGTCAGCATCGACATCCGTGCTGGTAAATACAATGCTGACCAGCTGGCCGCAGAGGTTGAGCGTGCTATCAATGAAGCTCATGATGACTCTCGTAAGGTTGAGATTCAAAAGGGTGTGGACGACACTATATCGTTGCAGTTGTATAGTGATGGTGAGACGCCGGTTGCTAACAGCCTTGAAGTCAATCTGCTGGAGACATCTTTTGTGTCGACGCAAGCTGGCATTGACGTGGCTAACCTGACGTCCCCGAACTTCGATCTGGATGTTTTCTTGGCGCATGCGCAGGCTCGTATCAATGATACTCTGAACGGCGAATTGGCAGATCCGGACAATTCTGCTGTGCCGGGTATCGCGAACAACCAGTTTGCAAAGCTGACATCGACGACAAAGCTTACCGATCCGCCTGCATTGCCGCAGGCGTTCAGTTTTGATTATACCACGCAAGACTTGGCCGTAGTGGCTGTGAGCAACTCCTCTGATAGATTTGACATTGTATACTCAGAAGGAAAGTTCGCGGTTAATTTGGTCGCAGATGCGGCCGCTGCAACCGCTGACAAGAATCTGGTGATTTCGATCACTGGCAAAGCAGATTTGAATATTACTATTCCTACTACCACCACCACGGCTGGGGCGGTCATGGATTTGATCGAGGCGGAGATATCCAATCTGTACTCGGTTAAAAGAGATTCAGATACAGTGGGCAGCTATACTATTGATGGTCCGGATGCCGATGGAACTTCAACTCTCACGGTTGTCTCTGCCGACAGTGGAACAGCTATTTTCGACGTGTATGGAGTGTCTACAAGTGTAACCACAACCAGTGGTGAAGACACCGCCGCATTGGCAGAGAAAATCAAAGCGGCTATCGAGAAAAACGATATCAAAGGTGTCTCGGTCAGCATCTCTGGTGCCATACTGACGATTGTTGGTCCAGTACTGTCCAGTAGTGGTGATGCTACATCTACGGACACTTCGGTGACCTACGCTGTTACACAAAAGCGCCATTTAGCTTATACAAACTTTCAAAATCGCCCAGCGGTTAATGTCTATGATCGCGTTAATGAGGTGTCCACTGAAACAGATGCTGTCGAGTATTCTTCTGAAACCGATAGTCTTACGATCAAGATGTTATCCACGGCGGGGTTGACTGCGGGCGACAGCATTGTCCTGATGGGCACTGATCCTGCTGCAGGCCCTTTGAATGGTCGTTCTTTTTCTATTACGGCCATCAGTGGAAAGACTATCACAATTGCGACGGGTGAGCTTGGCTTGCCGGATTCTAACATTTCGATCGATACAACGTCGGCTTCTTTTATTGTCCTGTCTGACAAGTCGAACAGCGTCGAAGCCTATTTCGAGGGCGCTGGTTTAAGTGTTGAAGGCTCGGCGTCGAGTTTCAACAATCAGCGGATTGTTATGCGCGAAACGGATTCGTCGCGGCATAGCTACGACGACAGCGATATTGCAGACGGGATTTTTGGAGACTTTTCGGCGCAGTTGACGGCCGGTGACAATCCATTGGCTAGTGACTTTGGTCTTACCGGCGCACCCACGGAGATGGCATGGGTCGACGAATTGGATCCGCCGATCAGGGTGAGTTACGACGCTGCAACACAGAGCATCGTGTTCAAAGTTGATCATACGGCGCTTGGGCCGGGCGGATCGATCAGTGATTTGTCTGGAATTAAGGTTTCATCCGGAGGTACAGACAGCGTCAATGGCATCGGCTTGCTAGGGTTGAACGCTTCAACGCGGGTAGGGATCACAAGCGCAACTACTGTCCAAGGCAAGCCGTTTATTTTTGATGGTGCAAATGCGGGAGTTGGTCCTGAGCGCTTTGGTGCCAATGTGAAATATGATCGCGACACACGAGCTTTCACATTCGAAAGTGGTACAACGGGTAAAGAAATCCGGGCAGATAAGGCACTTGGCGTGACCAGCAATCAGGCCGCTTCCAATATTCAGGTGGGGCGGTATGAAATCGACTCTCTGACTGGAGCAGCTCGCACTGGAGATGGCACGATCGATCTGGCCTCTCGCGTGCTGGCTGGCGGCGGAAATAATGTGATGGGCGTTGGCTTTGGCAAGAACGTCAGCTTTGTTGCGGGTACAGGTCTGAAATCAAAAGCGGCCCAAGCGGTAGGGGCACCGGCCAATGACCCGCTCAATTCTGAACCTATTTTTCTCAATCCCGCTAATAACGAGACGATATTTAACGTGTCGGTAAACGGTGTTAATGCGGTGATTAACGTACCTGGAGGCAATTATATTGGCTCTACGTTGGCTGAACTGCTGCAGAACCGTATCAACCAAATGCGGGATCCTGAAACTGGTCAGACCATTGGGGGTGTCACTGTTCGCTACAGGCCAGACGAAAACAACTTTGTTTTCACCACGGGCACAACCGGAGCTGACTCGACCATCCGTGTCAAAGGGCCCGCGAAACTGGGCCTTGATGATGTTCCTCTGGGCATTGGGACTGTCCCGACAATCGCCAACCTTGTTCAGGCAACCAATGCAAACGGCGTCCCACTTTTTGTGGATCAAAATGGTCAGATCGTGGAATCAGAGCCAAATAATCTGGTGACGGATTACTTCCCGCTGTATCTTGACGAAGGCGAGCTGACGTTTGACAAAACCGGTAGACTGCTCAGCCCGCAGGGGCTTACACGCTACGAATCTCAGAGTGAGACGTTTTCTATCTCGTTGGATATCGATTATAGTGCGGCCACCCAGCTAGCGACACCTTTCGTAGTCAATAACCTTGAGCAAAACGGTTTCACCTCTGGCCGTTTGGATGGTCTAAGTATTGATGCGACGGGACTGTTGCGTGCCAATTATACCAATGGTCAGAACAAGCCTCTGGGCAAGCTCGTCTTGGCGAACTTCAACAACCAAAATGGTTTGAAGCAGGTCGGTAATGCCACATTCGTTGAAACATCAGAATCTGGAGGGCCAATTGTCGGAGAGGCTGGAACCGAAGGATTTGGTTCAATCCAGTCAGGTGCGCTGGAGAGATCGAACGTCGACATCACCGAGGAATTGGTGAATTTAATTACGGCGCAGCGGAACTTTCAAGCGGCGGCCAAAGCAATTGAAACTTCGACTCAGTTGACACAAACGATTATCCAAATCCGGAGCTAATAGACAGTAAGGCTGGCGCTCTCCTGGGGCGCCAGCGATTTCAATTGGAGTTGCTCGCATGGATCGTAATATCCACATTGCTTTGAATAACCTACGTAACATCAGCAGTGAGCTGCGGGTGAATGCGCAAAATATGGCTAACGTAAATGTGCCAGGTTTTCGTGCTGATCTGGCGGTAACCCGGCAAGCGAATTTTTTGGAATCCTTTGATCAGTTTAGATCTCGGGTTTACAGCCAGCAATCCGACCAGGCTTTGTTTTCCGATGAAGCTGGCAATCTACAAAACACTGGCGAAGATATGGACGCTGCAATCCGCGGAGACGGGTATTTTATTATTAATCCCGCTACCGGTGGAGACACAGCCTTGTCGCGGCGCGGCGATCTGACGTTTGATGCTGAGCGCTTTTTGACTGACGGGGCAGGCAACCGCTTGCTCGATACTGGATTGTTGCCGATCCAGTTGCCGCCTACACGTCGTATCGTCGTGGCGGAAACGGGCCAGATACAGATGGAGTTACTAGGCACGCCGGAGGGCACCCTGGTGCCCGGTCCGATCATCGGGACGACGATGGCCGAAAACATCGTACTGACTAAGTCGTTGGACGGGCATATCCGTCCTGAAAATATGGATGACTTTCCCGTTCCGGATCAACGAGCGCGCATTTCTCAAGGGTTCCTTGAAAGCAGCAATGTGGATACCATCGGCGCGTTGGTGGAGAATATTGAAAGCCAGCGAAATTTCGAGATGAGTGTCAAATTCATCGCTCTCGCGAAAGAGATCGATGAAGCAGGCTCCCGGATCATGCGGGTGCCGCAGTAACGTTGCACACTGATCCGGTTGGCACATTCATTGCATCAGATTACATGAAGATAAATTAGGAGCTTACAATGTCCAATGCTATGCACGTTGCAAAAACTGGTCTGAATGCACAGCAAACGCGTATGCAGGTCATTGCCAACAATTTGTCCAACTTGAACACGGTCGGCTTTAAGAGTGATAGGGTCAATTTTGAAAGCTTACTCTATCAGGTCAAGCGCGCTGGTGGGGACCAGACGTCTGAAGGCACCAATCTGAGCTCGTCCCTGGCGCTTGGAACCGGTGTTCGGGTGGTGAGCACGCAAAAGCTCTACTCTCAAGGCGGCATGATCAACACTGATAACTCTTTTGATCTTGCGATTGATGGGCAGGGTTTTTTCCAAGTGCTGATGCCCGATGGGCGTGTTGGTTATACTCGCAATGGTGCATTTTCTAGAAGCGCCGAAGGCACGCTAACAACAGCCAGTGGCTATGTGGTGCAGCCTGAAATTCAAATTCCAGCTGAGGCCCTTGATGTCAATATTTCGCAGGATGGCATCGTGTCTGTTCGCAGCGCGGGACAAGACACACCTCAGGAAGTCGGTCAGCTGACGCTTGCCGCCTTTGCCAACCCGCGCGGATTGCTACCAATAGGTGAGAGTTTCTTGGTGGAGACTACGGCTAGTGGTGCTCCGACGGTTGCCGCGCCGCTGGAACAGGGTGTGGGCAAATTAACCCAAGGGGCGTTGGAGGGATCTAACGTCAACGTTGTCCAGGAGCTTGTAGAGATGATCGAGACCCAGCGGGCCTATGAGGTCAGCTCCAAAGCGATCACCGCTTCCGACGAGATGATGCGCTACATCTCGAATAACCTGTAGTAAAAGGGCAAGTTGTATGATCCGTATCGTCGCAATTGTTTTTATGTCAGCTTTGACTGGTTGTTCGACATATGTCGAGAATGAGGCGAGTTCGGAATTTCAACCTGTCCTTCCTGAAGAAAACAGCAACATGCGTCCAACCGGCGGGAGTATTTATCTTCCTGGGGCAACGGGATTGTTTGCGGTTGAGAAGAGAGCCTCCAAGGTTGGTGATGTCTTGACGGTTGCATTGAACGAGTCATTTCAAGCGACAAAGTCGCAAAGCGCTTCCGCTGCAAAAACAGATGATACAACGGCACAGCTCCCAAATTTTCTTGATTTTGTAGGGGATCCGTCCTTCGGGTCGGACCAAGCTTTCACAGGGTCTGGCGCGGCTGAGCAATCCAATTCTTTCACGGGTCTTGTCACGGTCAGCGTGGTGCAGGTTTTCCCAAACGGAAATCTTCAGATCCTTGGGCAAAAGAAGCTCACGCTTAACAACGGCGACGAATATGTCCGGGTCAGTGGGATTGTGCGTCAGGACGATATCAGCCCCAAAAACGTGGTGAATTCCAACCGGCTTGCCAATGCAGAGATTACTTATATCGGAGCAGGGGATGTCGCGGATACGGCTAAGCGCGGTCTATTCCCACGTTTGCTCTCCGCTATGAATCCGGTTTAAAGGCAATGATGGGTAAGTTTAGGGCAGCCGTTTCCACAATTCTTCTTGCCATGGTCGTCATTACAGCCAACGCTGCCAGTGCTGATCGTATAAAGGATTTGGCCTCCCTTGCCGGTGTGCGAAGCAACCAATTATTGGGTTACGGGTTGGTCGTTGGTTTGTCGGGCACCGGCGATGGGGACCTTGGTATTACGTTGCAATCCCTCCAATCCATGGTTTCTCGCTTTGGAATGGTGGCTGAGCAGGACGGGCTCGATGGTAGCAACGCCGCCGTCGTGATCGTGACGTCGGACTTGCCTGCTTTCATAAAACCGGGGCAGACATTGGACGTGACCGTGTCCACGCTGGGTGCTGCTGAATCCCTGCGAGGTGGTACTTTGTTGATGACGCCACTGTTGGGTGTCGATGGGGAAACCTATGCACTTGCCCAGGGCAACCTTGTCGTTGGTGGCCTTGGCGTGAGCGGTGAAGACGGCTCCTCCCTGACTGTCAATGTGCCAACAGTTGGTCGTGTTCCGCAGGGGGCTACTGTCGAGAAAATGGTCGAAAACCCCTTTATCACCGGGGAATATCTTGTCCTTAACTTGCACCGTGCAGATTTTGCCACCGCGACAAATGTCGCAGAAGCGATCAATGTGGTGTTTGGTGGGGATACTGCGGTGCCGATTGATGCGTCTTCAATTCGCGTGCGCGCGCCTGCCGATCCGTCGCAAAAGGTGTCCTTTACCAGCCTGATTGAGCAGGTCGAGGTCCAGCCTGGGGAACCCCCCGCACAGGTGATTGTGAATTCCCGGACAGGAACAATAGTGATTGGTGGCAACGTACACGTGACGCCGGCTGTTATCACACATGGTAGCATGACCGTGCGCATACAAGAAGACCCAACGGTTACACCTCAGGCAGAGACTATCATTACGGATAATGCGCTGATTAATACGCCAGCGGCCCCAGTTGTAACACCCGATAGTCAGATTACAGTAAACGAGCCTGAAGTGCGCACCTTCTTGTTTGATCCTGGTGTCAGCCTCAGTGATATAGTCGATTCTATAAACGCAATTGGTGCGACGCCATCCGATCTGGTTGCGATCCTTGAGGCGCTGAAGGTCGCGGGAGCACTGCGCGCTCAACTCATTATCATCTAATTTCTTCAGCTGAGGGTTTCACCATGAGCACAATCAGTTCTACGGCTCTCCAATTTGCGGTTGGCGCCGCTGCCACAGGGGAAAAGGCTCTGCCAGTAGATCGGCAAAAAACAACAGAAACTCGAGCGCAGCTGGAAGAGGTGGCGGAGAAATTCGAAGCCCTGTTTGTCAAAACGATCCTGTCGAGCGGCCGTGCTGCACAATTGTCAGACCCGCTCCTAAACAGCGAGGGTCAAAAGACGTTTAACTCCATGCTGGATACTGAATACGCGGATGCGCTTGCGCAGCATGAATCGCTTGGCATAGCCGAAGCGCTTGTACGTCAGTTTCAGAACAGGGTGGTTGACGGGGATAAATAATAAATGGCCAGTTTGCTTGAAATCGGACGTAGTGCGATCAATGCGCAGCGCGAAGCGCTGAATGTGACCGGACAGAATATTGTCAATGCCAACACCGAAGGATACCGCCGCCGCGATGCCAACTTGACGGAAGTTTCAGGTCTTCAAAGTGAGTTGACTTCACTCACCTCGCAAACGGGTTTGGGAGTCCAACTCGGTGAGGTACGCCGATCTTATGATGCGTTCCTGACGGAGAGCAAACGTATCGCTACTGGACGGTTCGAAGCTTCAGACGCATTCGTGACACACTTGAAGACGTTGGAAAACACAATCCTTCCCAATGATGGTGATCTTGGTGTTGTGATGACGTCGTTCTTCGATGCCCTTGGCCAGGTGGCCGCACTACCAGGGGACCTGGCACCCCGGGCTGCCGCGATTGAAATGGGGAATACCATTGGCTCCTCGTTTAACACCACCGCCAGCTTGCTGAGTAGCCAGGTCGATGGCACAGCTGATGAAATCGAGATGCGAATTGTCGAAGTGAACAGGACACTCGATGCGCTGGCTGCAGTGAATGGTCAGCTGCGCTCTTCCAATCTTGGAGCCAATTCACCCAACAGCCTACTTGACGAACGTGACCGTTTGCTCGACTCCCTGTCAGAGAAAATCCCTCTCAGTGTGACTATCGGGGCAAGGTACGATGCCGAAGTTCGGTTGGGAACATCTGATGCTGGCCCGATTATTCTGTCCGGGGAGGATGCAAAGACTATTGAAGCTGTGACCCGTGAGAATGGCAGTATTGCGTTTCGCATCGGTTCTGGTCAGATTGTATCCCAATTGGAGACAGGGATCCTGCGCGGGCTTGTTGATGCCCACGGAACCACCCGCCGTGCCCTTACGGAACTTGATGCGCTTGCTCGTGATTTCACCCAGACGATGAATTCACAGCACGCACTAGGGATTGATCTAGACGGGCAGCTGGGCCGTGAATTGTTCTCGGTAGTGGATTTTGCAGCGCAGCCCCGCGCCTCCAATAAAGGGAGTGCCGAAGCAAGTATTGATCTGGTGCGCGGGCGCGCTGATCACCTGAGTGACATGCAAATAACCTTTGATGCCCGCAGGGGGCAATGGCTGCTGTCAAATGATACTGGTACGCAACTGGATGTAGGACGCGCTCGGATCGAGATTGACGGCGCAGTCATCGAGATAACCGGAATACCGGAGGATGGCGATACCATTTTGTTAAACCGGATTCCGGGTGAAGCCTCGCGAATGGCCTTCTTGCTGACGCGCGCTGAGGAGTTTGCCGCAGCATCCACAACCACGATCTATCCAGATACCCAAAACCAGGGATCTGCGAGCTTGAGCTTTTCGCGCGATGTGGCCCCGGGATCAGGCACGCCGTCTTTGGCTGAGGTCTTGCCTAACAATCTTTCGCCTGTGGCGTCCCAAGAGTTTCTGCGCGGTGGGGTGGTTGGCAGCATTCCGCGTGGTACCAAGGAAATTACCCTTGCCAGCTTGGCAACGCAAACCACAGCTTCTGTGTCGGCTCAAGTGGACGCCGATATCAGATCGATTTCTATCACGGTGGGTGGTAGTGATTATTCCTTTTTGCTTGATCCGACCACTGCTGGAAGGACAGCGTGGAAAACCGGTGAAGAGATTGCAGATTACCTGTCCATGGGTGTTCTGCGTTCGACTGACGACAAAACCCTTAAAGAACTTGGCATCACTGTTTCAGGTTCTGAAAGCGGGCTGGCCTTTGCCTCGACTGGGGTGCCAGAATTCACAGCATTTAGCGCGACGTCCTCTTCTGGTGCAGAGTTGGGAGCGGATGTTGCGCGCGGGCAGGCCGCATCCGATATTAGGGTTTTCACCCGGGAGGGACGGCAGATTGCAGGTCCCCCTCTGCAGGCTTCCGAAGTCGCAGCGCTGCTGACTGTGGAAAACGGGTTTTCAGAGGGGGCTGAATACCGATCAGACTACAATGCTGTGAACGGGTCTTTGAGTTACCGAGGCATGTCGGTCACGCAGCGGATGTCTGGTGACACTGCTTTGACAAGCGGGTTGTATTCGAGTGAAGCATCCTTGGCCGGTTTGCGCGGTACGAATGTGGGTACCGTGTCCACAACGACATCCACGAACGGGACCCAGAGTCAGACCATAACGCTGCAGATGGCTACAGGGGCTAAGGGATCGGTGTCGATACCTCCTGGCGTGGACGCAGCCTATGTCGCGGAGAAGGCCAACGAAGCCTTCGCCGCAGTTGGCGTCAGGGTTGAGGCGCAAACCGCGGTGAGGCTGTCGTTGGAGCAAGCCGAAAGTGGTGTCGTTCAATTCAACTTGAGCGGCAAGAACCAAACCCCTCTGACGATTTCAGCACAGATCAACAATGGGGATCTGTCTAATTTGGTGGATGCGGTAAATCGTCGATCCAGCGACACAGGCGTCACAGCACAGTTGTCGCTGTCAGGCAGTTCGGTCACGTTGGTTCAGGCCGATGGTTTTGATATGTCCCTGGGCAATATCTCCAGCGATATAGATTTCACGGTCAGCGCGCTGGATCAGTCATTTAGACCGCTGTCACTGGATAACGCAGATACTCCTACAACTTCCATGGCGTTCGAAAACTCGCTCCGGTTCAGCGGTACAGTGTCATTCAACAGTGGCTCGGGGTTTACGGTTCAGACCAGTGCAATTGATCAAGATGACGTTTCTTTTGTTGCGGACGTTGATCCGATGATAGGCGGATTGGTAGAACGCGTGTTCGACAACGGCGGCACGCAAGCCACTCTATCCTATAGTTTGGATAATCGGATCGATGGCGTGTCGCGCAATATTGATGGGACGCTTGTCCACGCCCCGTCATCTGGGTTCGCAACAGAACTGACCATGTCCGATGGCACAGTATTCAGTGCAGAGGTCGCGGCGAGTGAACTTTCAAATGGCCCATCCGACGGCGGAGCAGTGGCGCAGATCACGGCGAAGTATATGCGCGCAGATGCTCCTGTCCCTTCGCTGGAAGGTGCAGAGTTCAGCTATGCCAACATCCCCCCGATTGGAGTATCCGCTCGGTTCGAATTGGCTGGTGCGGAATACACACTGACACGGGTCGATGATGGTGACACTTCACGATTGACCCCGCTCGATTTCAAGATCACCGGCCCAGAAGATGGGCGCATTGTGCCGCACTTGACGGAGACGGATACGGGTTACGCTCTTACCTTGGTGGTTGCGGACGGGCATTTGTCGGGCATGGGACTAAAGCCCGTATCCAATGCCGATGCGGCGGTCTTTGGTTTGGCGGACACAGATTCCACGGCCAGCGTGCAGGGGCGTAGCATTAATGTCGGGAACCTAAGCGTTGGGGATTATGACATAGACGTTATCGTCAATGGCGAGTCTGAGACTATTCACTTTCGAAAGGATGATAGTGGGCTGTACTTGGTACCCCCCGCAACTCTAATAAGTGTTGCAATCGAGGTGGGCGCGGAGTCGTTGTCAGTGACATTGACGGCTGGAGAAAATGGATCTGCATCCATTCAGATCGAGCCGTCTGATGCCGCCGCTCTTCTGGGGTTCAAGGTGGCCGCCGCTGAGTTAAGTGTCGAAAATGGAAAACTTCTGGCGCGCAGCACAAATGACTATGCGCTTGATATAAAGGCGGGTGGCACAAGCGCTGCCGGTTCCTATCTGCACCTGACTGATATTCCCGATGAAGAATTGATTGTGGTTTTGGGGGGTGAGGGGGCCAAGCGGCTGAGCGCCTCGTATGAGTTAGGGCCTCCAATTGCCGATGCAGATCGGGAGCCTGAAAGTTTCCGCGTGGAAATGATGGACGATGCCACTGGTAGGGTCGAATTGTTCGACATGGCGACTGGTGTATCTATTGCTACACGGTTTTCCAATGGTTACGCACGTTTCAATGTTTCGGGGCAGACAGTTGAACTTTCTGGCTTTGCAGAAACCGGTGACAATTTTGAACTCGTGACAGGTCAGAGGTCGGCCGGTGATTCCCGCAACATGGATGAACTGCTAAAGTTTGGTCAGCAGACATCAGGCAGCCGTAGTTTCCAAGACAGTTTTAGATCCATTGCTGCAGGGGTTGGGGCTACGCTGGAAGCTGCCCGCTTGACGCTCAGTTCCAATGAGGCCGTGCGTGACGCCGCCGTTGCCTCGGAGAATGAGTTAAGCGGAGTGAACCTCGATGAAGAAGCCGCCAAGCTCATTTCTCAACAACAAGCTTATCAGGCTGCTGCGCGTATTCTTCAAACTGCGCTAGAAATGTTTGAAACCCTGATCCGCATCGCATGAGGTAGACTATGTCTGTATCAACCAAGCTTTTTTCTGATCAAATGATGACGCGGTTTTCTAAGATCAATGAAGAAGTCCAACTACGGCAAACCAAAATATCAACCGGTCGTGATATCACTGAAGCATCTGAACAGCCCATCAAAGCTGTCAAGCTGTCCGCGCTGGAGGAAAGTTTGACCCAGTTGGAGGGGTTTCAGCGTAACGTTGGCACTGCACAACAGCGCTTGTCGCTTAGCGACGTGATCTTGACCAGTGCGGACGATATCCTGGCACAACTGCGGGAACGTGCCATAGCCGTTAACACTGATACGGTTTCTGACGTGGATATAGCGGCATTTCAGGTCGAGGTGTCCAATATGCGGGAAGCGTTGGTGGGGCTTGCGAATACACGCACGACAGACGGACAGGCGTTGTTCGGAGGATATTCGACTGACATTGTTCCCTTTGTTCAGGATGCAGCAGGTCGTATTCAATACCATGGCGATGGTGGTGCACATACTCTTGCGGCATCCGCAACAGTGCGGCTTCCCACCTCTATGAATGGGGCCGAGGCATTTATGCAGGTCAAGACCGATGATGGAATTTTTAGCATTTTCGACATCGTGGACAGTTTCGATGCGGCTTTAGCGACGAGAACGTCGACGACTGACAGCCTTTCAGCTGACGCGCAGGATGGTCTATCCTTGAGCTTCTCAGGTGATCGGATTCCACGGGATTTGTCCTTCACGCTGTCGGGTCCAAAGGGTGAGGTAACAATACTGGCCCGTGAAGTTGTGGGTGGATCCCACGAGCGTCTTTTACTGGCGATCAATGCGCAGTCGGCCGAAACGGGTGTCGCCGCAAGCATTAACGTTGAGACTGGGCGTCTGGAGTTGACGGCGGATAGTGGTGAAATTCAATTGTCTGGCTTACAAGTTGAAGGCGTAAGCCTTGCGTCAAGGATGCCCCCGTTCACGATTACTACAGATGGGGAACCACCCAAGACCATGGTGCCTGAAGTGCAGATGCTGGACAGGCAGTTGGCGAAGATCGTCAAGGCTGGTCAAGATATTGCAGTGTCCCGCACAACAATAGGCGCGCGCATGCAGCGCGCCGACGCTCAGGAAGAAACCCTGCAAGCGTGGTCTGTTGCGATTGAAACCGATGTGAACGATCTTGGAGCCGCAGATCTTGAGAAAATTATCACTGAACTCCAGACACTGCTAGTGACTCGGGATGCAACGCGGCAGGCTTATTCCCGAATTGTACAAGGAAGCCTGTTTGATTTTCTCAAATAGGGTCGAGTTGGCACGCTTTCTGCTCATACTTAACAAATGAATGCAGAGATTTGTTGCGATGTTGGGTGCTGACACTTCAGTTATATTAAGAGTTTCGTTCGGGATATTTATCGTCTCGAGCAACGCGGCGAATGTTTTTGCAACAGCATTTGAGACAAAATCTTCGGCTGAAATATGACCATTAAGCCCCACACGTCGATCCGCCTATCCAACATCTTGGAGTTAATCCACCAATGTTGGAAACTTAGTGACCTGATGAATGAGACGGCAAACCATGTATGCCTTTTTAAGCTGAAACAGACCAGTGAGTAGCGCAACGCCCATGTCCCGACGCGCCTTTCTCGCTGGACTGGTTTCTATACCGGCCGGTGCAAGCGCTGCCCCATTGATCGACCTAACCAGCGGCAATGGCCTGTATTCACAAACCTACGCGGTTCCCGAATTTTCCTCTAGTGAAGGTATTTTGAACCTCTACGGACAAGAAGCCGGTGCTCCCAAGGCGAATCGCACGCCTAAGCTTTCAGGGGGTCGTGGGCCATATCTGGCGCAATCACTGCGCCTAAGCTTGCTGAACGCAAATACAGACGAACGTATGCAACTCGACGTGCCGGTCTCATTACAATTTGGGTGGACTCAGCAACGGCAACTGAACCAATTTCTACGGGATTGGCGTGAGGATAAAGTAAAAACAATCGCCCCTATAGTGTTGCACAATCTAATGGAAATTTGCGCTTCTTTTACTGGCCGCGGTCACGATTTGGACGTACGGATTACATCTGGCTACCGGACGCAAAAAACCAATGACATGCTGCGCCGTCAGAGCCGTCAGGTCGCCCGGAATTCGCTTCACATACAGGGTAAAGCGATTGACTTTTCGCTGCCTGGTATCTCCACTCAGGCCCTGGCTGCCAAAGCTAGGGAAGTTTGTGGCGGCGGCGTGGGAGAGTATAGCACCTTCGTTCATATCGATAGTGGAGCCGCTCGCCGGTGGAGGATATAGATTTTGGGCGAACCCACTCATGAAACCAATCCTACGCTAACGTCGTTTCCATACGATTATGTCCGATAATGCAAATTTATTGGACAACCAAGCCGCGTATGGGGCACGGCGCTTTGGAAGCTTAACTGGGGGTTTAGCCGCAGGTTAGGACGCGGATTGCCTGCCCGTCGCGGCCTGAGGGCGGATGTTTGCCTGTTTGGTGGGGGGGGCTTGGCATCGCTGCCATGACGCATCTGCTCACCGCCAAAGGTGTAGAACGTCGACCACCTATCCGCGCCAGCCCCTTACAAACCGGTCATACCGTCTGTCGCTCATTAAAAAGGGTCGCCTTGAGTTTTTTGTCTTTGGCACAGGCATTATGGATCGCCGCCCGCTGGGCCTCGGATTGAGCTTGGGTTGTGGGTATCTTTTTTTGATGAATTGGCTATGGTGAATTGATTTGAAGCGTTGGCCGACAGGAACCAATTTAGTCACGCGGAATGCGGTCGGGTGATGTTTCGCAAGGAGTTATGCAAAGCCAACGTGATATCGCTGGTCAAGCGCGTCATCCGGTTCGCAGTCAGCCTAAAGAACTCCGACAGACAATCAAAATCCGCAATCAAGAGCTTGATCAGCAGTCTGCCTCTCTTCCCTCCAAAAGTACGTGCTCGATCACGTTTGAATGCGGGACCGAGTTCAGGGCATGGCAGCATTTAGAGAATGGTCTGGGCGTTGAGCCATGGTTCTGAGATCGTCAGTAGCCGTGGCAAAAGGGCACCGTCGAAAACACCAAAACCGCCTAAGTTGCTACCCCACCCCCGCAAGCCTGACCTTACGGCAGCTCGTTATTTTTGGCAGATCTGTCAACGCCTCAACTTCATCACCGAATATTAAGCAACATCACAACATTTTTGTTTAGAAGGCCCGTAGTTGGCCCATTTTTTGCTTAAGATGTAATAAGAGGGAATGTAATGCCGACAGTGATTTCAATTGCGAGCGGAAAAGGTGGTGCGGGGAAGTCCTCGCTCGCAGTTAATTTGTCTTTGCGGCTGCAGGAATCTTATGGCCGTACTATTTTAGTTGATTCAGACCTGCTTATGGCAAATGACCATATCTTGCTGAACATACACCCGAATAACGACATAATTGATGTTCTCGAAGGACATACTGCATGGCGTGATGCAGTGCATAATCTCACCAATGGGCTGGCCCTTCTGCCGGGCCGCGTGGCAGCTAATGTGCTGCTTGGAAGTAAGGCAGGGAAGGTTAAATCGCTGATCGAAACCCTAACGCACGATGGTCAGGAATTTGACTACATTGTCGTAGATACGCCAGCAGGCTCGGGGATTGAGGTGCTGGACGTGCTTTCGGTGTCTGATCATGCGGTGATTGTCGTGCTGGGTCAGGCCACAAGTTTTGTCGATGCCTATGCGTTAATCAAAAATTCATATCTGGAACGACAGCTGACCCGTTTCTCAACTGTGGTGAATATGGCCAATTCCGCTGATCAGGCGGAGGTCATCTTCGAAAAGTTCCGCCGCGTGGTGGTCCAGTTTCTCCCAGTTGAACTGATATATAACGGTTTTCTACCCCATATGGCGGATATAAATGCGGCCTCTATCAAGGGCAATGCGGTCCACGATGTGGTGGCGAAGGCACGCATCGCGGCCAAGATCGACGTAATTCTGAAATCTCTACTCGCTTCGCCCTCTGGAATTTGTACTGCGCCTGAGCCTTCTTTTGATATGTACCGTCTGTAGCGGGCTGCGGTGAATGAAATATTATCCAACAACGAAGTTAAGTGTTGAAACGGTTGTGCGCGAGCATGAAGCCTTGGTGCGCCGGGTAGCTCACCATATTCACGGGCGTGTTCGGTCAATTGTTGAATTTGATGATCTTCTACAGATCGGCCTGATGGGCCTGGTCCAAGCGGCTCAGCGGTACACACGTGAAGAAGGAGTTTCCTTTGAAAATTATGCCGTTATTCGAATTCGTGGCGCAATATTTGATTATTTGCGCAAGAACACAAGTCTCACTCGGAAGGGCATAGAGGCAAGCAAGGCGGTAAAAGCGGCGTGGGCAGAACTCTCGCAGAAACTGGGCCGAGCGCCAACCAAGCCCGAACTCGCAGAAGCGGTATCAATGTCGCTTGAAGCGTTGAGCAAATGGGAAGAAAGCGTCAACAGTAGTTACCACAACTCGCTTCAAGATGAATATGATGAACACTCGCTGTGGTTTTCATCTGGTGAACCTTCGGCAGAGCAGTTGCAGGATCAGGGGCGCTTAAGGGTAGCCTTACTTGCGGCATTAAAGAGCTTGCCCGAGCGCGAAGCGTTAGTGTTGCAATTGTATTATGTTGAGGAGCTTAACATTTATGAAATTGCGGCGGTACTTGATGTGACCCCTGGACGTATTTCACAGTTGAAATCGTCGGCGTTTAAAAAGATGCAACCAATGTTGACAGACTTTGTTGAATAACTGAATGTGACCTGGTGAGCGTTGTGGTCGCCGTTTTATGAATGAAAAAATTGATATAATTCAGGTTTCAGTTCAGTCCGCTGAGGTGGCTTTGATTGGTTGGGATGCTGTTCCGAGCTTAGTCATCAACGGCAGTTTGATGAATATCGCCCGGGGCAACATGATCTTGACGCTCAGGTCAATCGCTTGTGATCACGTCGGTGCCATTGGGTTGATTGAAATCGAACAGAACAGACCTATGATGCAGGCTCAGGCATCTGTATCGCAAAATCAGTTTGACATGGTTCTGAATTGTCTAAAATATCACCCCCCTAGACCAGTCACCTTGATCATCGCGCTACAGGAAAGTCTTGTGATTTCTGAAAAAGGGTATTTGGCTTCAGAAGGTCAAAACTGCCGCATGATATCTAATTTATCATGGAGTATACCAATTATGTAGCCGTTTCAGTTTGCCAAGAACGCATGCGCTTATGACGCTGTACCCTTTATGTCCAGCTTACGTAATGCCGTATTTCCCCATTTTCGCGATGAGTGTCGTGCGGTTCAAAGCGAGGCGCTTGGCTGCCTTGGTGATGCTTTGATCTTCAATGCTCAAAGCGGTTACGATGAGTTTCGACTCTAACTTGCTGAGGTAGCTTTTGAGGCAAAACCCATAATCAAGCACCCTCAATTCTGCACTCGCTAATATATCAGTAGAGTTTTTGTTTTCAATTTCTATTTTGCTGACGGCTTCTGGAATTTCAGAAGTCGCTTGCAAGATGGCTTTTTGTTCTGAGTTTCGGTCGGCGTTGAGACGCAAGAGCCTCCTGACAGTTTTCGCGTCAATCGAGGCGTCTCTGCAGAGAACTGCGGCACGCTGAAGGAAATTTTTCAACTCACGAATATTCCCAGGCCAAGAGTGGGAGGTCATCTCTCGCAGGCCATCTTCGCTGTATGGGGGCACGGTCAGGCCTGAACCATCTGTTTCGATTTGATTGGACAGGTCGGCGATTAAGTCCGGAAAATCCTCTATCCGATCTTTAAGAGAGGGCACATCAAGCACGATGACTGAAATGCGGTACATCAGGTCCTCTCTAAATTCGCCCCGCCTGACCTTATCTTGAATGTTCTGGTGCGTCGCGCAGGCCAAGCGGAAATCGACGGGCACTTCCTTGTTGGACCCAATGCGGCACACCGATTTGGTTTCAATGACCCGCAAGATCTTACTTTGAAGGTCCAACGGCATGTCACCGATCTCATCAAGGAATAGCGTCCCACCTGCTGCTTCCTCGAACCGACCGATCCGGCGGGTGGTTGCGCCCGTGAAGGCACCTTTTTCATGGCCAAATAATTCGGCCTCCAGCAACTCCCGAGGGATTGCTGCACAATTCACGCTGACCATATGGCCGCGACGGTTTGACCAGTCGTGGAGAGTTTGCGCAACAAGTTCCTTGCCTGCCCCCGTCGGCCCAACGACCAAAACATTAACCTTGTAGGGGGCGGCATTCTTGATCTCTTCTAGCAGCCTAGATATATTTTTCGAGGATCCAGATATTAGCATGAAAATTTCAACCTAATTAAAAATCTCGTAATTCTTGCTGAGTGTCAAAATGTTGACGTCAGGGCAAGTAGAAAGCAGTAAAAAGCCAAAAAATGATCCCAAAGCAACACCTTAGAAGAAGCTTTGATGATATTTTGAACATATGAAGCGGTGCGCACAGGTTGGCACTGTAATTGCCTTTTCACAGTATGGTTAAGAACACACATAGAGCGATTATTGATCTGGCTCAATTCGAGCTTGGAGAACAGTTAGTGGGTCGATTGATGGCCCACGGCGTTGCTGTGGCCGCGTTCCCTGACATTTCTCAGGATGTCAGATTTTTGACCGATTTTCTTGTTTTATCTTCCACGCGGGCCTCTGATCTGGGCGGACAATCCGGCGTAATTGGAGCCGCCAAACGCGTTGGTGCTAAGTCAGTCCTGATCGTGGACAGGCCTGCACTAGCTTATAAGATAGAGACAGAGTTGGGTGCCCGCATAGTCACCTTGTCTCTGCCTTTGGCGATGTCAGATTTTCATGCCGTGCAGTTCGCGACGACCCTCCTCCACGGCACGGGTCGAGCGCTTGTTGAGAGCGACAACTCCCGCAAATTATATGAATTAGCAGGACGGGTTGCCCAGTCGGATGTAAGTGTATTCATTAGCGGCCCGACCGGCAGCGGCAAAGAAATCATGGCGCGGTTTATTCATGATCAATCACCGCGCAGGGACAAAGAGTTCGTGGCAGTTAACTGTGCTGCGATTCCGGACAACATGCTCGAAGCGATGATGTTTGGCCACGAGAAAGGTGCTTTTACAGGGGCCTCCACCGCAAACATAGGTGTGATCCGCGCAGCGGATGGTGGGACATTGTTGCTTGATGAGATCTCGGAGATGTCACTTCAGCTTCAGGCTAAACTGTTGCGCGCCATTCAGGAACTAGCGGTCACACCTGTTGGTGGGACCAAGCAGATTAAAGTCGATCTGCGTATCCTCGCGACATCCAACCGGGACATTCGGGAGGAATGCAGGCTTGGCCGGTTCCGAGAGGACCTGTTCTATCGTTTGAATGTTTTCCCAATCGCCACTCAGGCGTTGAACGCCCGGCCTGAGGATATATTGCCGATTACGCAAACACTGATAATGCGGCACGTCAAGGACGTGACGAAAATCCCAATGCTCGCACCATGCGCCTTAAATATATTGCTAGGGCATACTTGGCCCGGAAATGTACGTGAACTGGATAACGTGATCCAACGTGCTCTGGTTCTGAGCTCAGGTCCGATTATTAAGGCGGATGCGATCATGATTGACCAAATAGGCACACTTGATGTGCAAGCCAAATTAGAAAAACTGCCCGCGGCCGAAAAGCCACGCAGGTCATTGGAGATTTCGAAATGAAGATTCTGGAAGGTGTAAATTCGATTTCATCGATTACAGCCACCGATGCCCTGAACCGGGCAAAGGAAATGACCGAGCGGGCGACCAGTGGGGCAATGGCCACCCCAGGCGACGACGGACCCAGCTTCGCAGATCAGCTGCGCGACTCTCTTGATTCCGTAGCGCGATCACAAAGCGAAGCCGCGCAATTGGTGCGTGATTATGAGGTTGGGAAAGAGACAGACCTAACCAAGGTGATGGTAAGCCAGCAAGTGTCATCGCTTGGGTTTCAATTAACCTTGAATATCAGGAACAAAGCAATGTCGGCATATAAAGACATCATGAATATGCCCGTATAGGGCAATTGAGGCAGAGCGAAAACGTGCTTAGTGAGAATAAACCATGAGCGATAGCTCGACGGATGGGCGTGCAGCCTCTTCACGGCCTGGGCTGCTTTCAAAGGCCTCGCGCGTGCTCGAGGATGTGAGGTTGCTTTACCTTCAACCGGCAGTGCAGCGTGCGTTTCCCGTTTTGGCAGCTGCGATCTTGGTTGTTCTTGGCCTGAGCCTCTATCTGCTTTTGCAGGCACCACAGCGCACGACATTGTTTGCTGCCCTACCAGAGGCGGAAAAAGCGGCCGTTATGGATGCGCTGCGCAGCACTGGTACAGATGTTCAGGTTGACCCGACAAACGGTGACATCACAGTACCCGTCGCTGACTATTATAATTCGCGCATGTCCCTTGCTGCACAAGGGCTGCCTCAATCCATGCCCGATGGTTACAGCGTCTTGAACGACATGCCCATGGGAACGAGCCGCTCGGTTGAGAACATGCGCTTGAAGCAAAGTCAGGAAGTCGAGCTCGCCCGTTCGATCAACGAGATCGACGTGATTTTGGCCTCCCGCGTGCATCTTGCCATTCCTGAACGCTCCGCTTTTGCACGCAATGCTCAAAATCCGACAGCATCGGTATTTGTTCAGTTACAGCCAGGGCGCAGCCTGAGCCAGCAGCAGGTGATGGCCATCGTTAACCTTGTGGCATCCTCCGTTGCAAATCTACCTAAGACAAGTGTTACGATAGTCGACCAAAACGGTCGCCTCTTGTCCGATACTGTTGATGACCCAGCCACGACCTTGGCTGACAGTCAGCTGGAGTATCAGCTTCGACTGGAACAAATCTACAGCACCCGCGTAGAAAGCTTGCTGACCCCGATTGTTGGCCCAGGCAATATCTCTGTTCAAGTTTCCCTTGATATCGATTTCACCCGCACCGAACGCACGGAGGATATGGTCATCCCTGACCAATCCGCCCTTCTGAGCGAGCAGATGGCATTAGAAGAGGACCTGACTGGGCAATTGGGGGGGATTCCGGGGGCAGTCAGCAATACGCCGCCTCCAGCTGCTACGTTAGAGGCTCCTGCTGCTCCTGCTGCTCCTGCCGCTGCCGCCGATGCCGCCGATGCCGCCGATGCCGCCGCTGCCGCTGCGGGGGGTGTTGATGCCGCTGCGGGGGGTGCTGATGCCACTGCCAATGCGCAAAGTCAGGAGAATTCGCGCGTGCGCTCCTCCAATAAATTACTGAATTATGAAGTCAGTCGGCAGGTGATGTCCCAAAGTAGCCCAATGACAAAAATTAATACTGTGCATGTCGCGGTATTGCTGCGCGAACAGCAACCCGTTTCTGAAGAGCCCAATCCAGAAGGCTCCTCCCTGCCTGCAATTGGCCTCGATCCTTCACGTATCGAGGACGTGAAGGCGCTTGTCTCGCGCGCGGTCGGAATTAATGAGGAGCGTGGTGATACACTCATTGTGGCAAGCCTGCCGTTCATCTCACCTGAGGCGGTGATCGCGTCCATGGACGTGAATACTGATGCCGTTTGGTATGAGGATCCGTGGGTCCAAGAGATGATGCGGAACGGGCTGATGGTTCTGGTTCTCGGCATTGTCACGCTTGGTCTAATCAAGCCGCTGTTGACACAATTCTTGTCCGCTGCAGGTGAGGGCGCACAGTTTGGAAATGTGATCACTACAGAGGCGGGCGAGGGCATCCTCACCGGTGATATAGAAATAGAAGAGGGCCAGACCCTTGAGCAAATCAAAGCGAAGATGAAGCCGAAGAAGAGCACAATCTCAGCCGAGATGCTCGATACCGCTAATAGCTATGATGACAAGGTCGCTCTGATCCGTATGATCGTGAGCGACGAGGCGGGACGCGTGTCTAACGTTTTCAAAGCCATGATGGAAGAAGACATGGATCAGATCGGATGATCGACAACAGGGAAATAGCTTGATGGCTAACGCAGACCTAACTGACCTGACAGATACCGAGATCACCGAGCGTCTGACGGGGACGCAAAAATCTGCAATCCTTATGATGCTACTGGGTGAAGAAGAAGCTGCCGAAATACTCAAGAACCTGTCGCCACGGGAAGTTCAGCATCTTGGCGGAGCCATGTATGCTGTCCGGAACACTGATCAGCAAGCAGTTAATGCGGTGCTGGATGAATTCTTGGCGATCATCAAGAAACAGACTAGCCTTGGCCTTGGGGCAGGCAACTACATTCGCAACGTTCTTAACCGGGCCTTAGGTGAGGACAAGGCGCAATCTGTCCTTAGCCGGATTACCCCTGCCAGCAGCGAGCGCCCAATCGAGATCCTCGACTGGATGGATGCCCGTTCCATTGCCGAATTGTTGCAGGACGAGCATCCACAGATCATCGCATTGGTGACTTCATATCTCGACTATAGCCAAGCATCAGACGTGCTGAACCTACTTCCAGAGGATATTCAAGCTGAAATTATTCAGCGGATTGCGACTCTTGAAACCGTCGACCCCCAGGCTCTGCGCGAGCTTGAACAGGTCATGCAGATGAAATTTAAAGCCAATACAAGCCTGCGGTCCACTAAGGTTGGCGGCATCAAGGCGGCGGCGAAAATCATGAACTTCACCAAGGCAAATACCGAAAAGCGGATCCTCACCGCGATCAAACGCAACGACAAAGACCTGATGCAGGCCATTCAGGATAACATGTTCACCTTCGACAACCTTGGCATGTCAGACGACAGGTCCTTGCAGACTCTACTGAGGTCTGTTGAGACCGAAGATCTCATCATGGCGCTCAAGGGTGCCCCCGAGGATTTACAGTACAAACTGTTCAGCTGTATGTCGACACGCGCTGCCAGCAACATCAAGGATGAGATGGAGGTTCTGGGGCCTGTGCGTTTGACGGAAGTACAGACCGCGCAGAAGAAGATCATCGAATCCGCCCGGAGAATGTCGGATGAAGGCACTATCGTGCTGGCTGGCCGCGGCGGGGATGAGATGGTCTGATGAAGGGCATCCTAACCCATAGCGCCCAACCAAAGGACTCGGACGGCCTTCAGCCTGCAGACCTTGCAAAAATCCTGGCGCGGACACGAAATCCCGTTTTTGAGCGGGAAAAAAATGCGCCAGGCACAGCTGAAGCCACGTTCCGCCTCTTGTCTTGGGCCAAACTAGCGATCCAAATCCCTTTGGAGCCGGAACCAGCTGAAGAACAACAGGTCGATCCGGTTCTCACGGAACCTTCGGGTGATAAACACACCTTATTAGATGAGATTGCTTCGCTGGAAGGCCTAGCGGTGGAATTGGGCGATGATGAGGCGGCGAGCGCAATCGCCACTGGCTCCACCATAGCGATGCAAGACGCTGAACCCATCGCTACCGCACCCGTTATGGATGAGGCGATGATTCAGGCGATCAAGGATGAAGCGTATGCTGAAGGGCTTTCGGTAGGCAAAGCCATGACCGAGAGTGAGCGCGAGGCAGAGCTAGCGGCGCAATTTATACAACTGCAAAAGCTTCTGACTGCTCTGAATTCGGCCGATGTTTTTGATATGGAAGCAGCGGCCAACAGTATCGAAGATGCCGTTCTGACCCTTGCCTCCGAACGGATTGGAATGGCACTGACGGATATGACCGAACCATTGGCCCGGCGTCTGGAAACGCTGCTGGATAGCTTGGCACATCTAATCGGGATACGTGAGGTATTTGTTGCACCGGAAGATATGCCACTCATGCAACGATGTGTTGACGAACACCCCAATCCACCTGCGCTCCATCTGCGCAGTGATCCCTCCATGCAACGCGGCGATGCACGACTGAGAGTTGGCGGCGCGGAGGTTGCAGATCTTCTGCGTGTTCAGGCTCCACGCGTGCTTGCCAAAAAATCGGTTGAGGCCGCATGATGCTCAACCTCACAGAACAGCTCACGCGTCCCCTCCAGCAAGATCGCTTCCACTCTGGTCAAAAAGCAGCTTTGAGCGGTAGAGTGTCCCGCTATGACGGTCTGCTGATGGAATGTGATGGATTCCCGGTCTCCGTTGGCTCTGTTTGTTCGGTGCAGACCGCAGATAATGGCCATGTTCTCGGTGAAGTGATCGGGTATAGCGAAGGTCGCAATAAGCTGGTCCTTTATCAATCCGGAGCTGCGGTTCAAGCTGGAGCACGTGTTTCGGTCGTCGATCAAGGAACGGCTGTCGATGTAGGCGACAGCTATCTGGGCCGGGTCGTGGACGCGCTTGGGCACCCCTTGGATGATCGTGCCCCCCCTGAGAGTCAGGCCAGAGTTCCGTTGAATGGACAGATGCTTAACCCCCTAGCACGACGCATGATTCCTGGTCCGTTGGATGTTGGCGTTCGTGCGGTTAATGGCCTTCTCACAATTGGGCATGGGCAACGGATTGGAATCATCGCAGGTTCCGGCGTCGGAAAATCCGTTCTGCTTGGGATGATGGCCCGAAATACAGCCGCAGATGTTGTTGTGATCGGTCTGATTGGCGAACGGGCCCGTGAAGTGGGTGAAATGGTGCGTGCCATCATGAACCCTGAAACGCAAAACAAGGTCAGTATTGTGGCGGTGCCTGCGGATCGCTCTCCACTGCTGCGCATTCGCGGAGCCCGGCGGGCGACAGCCCTCGCTGAATATTTTCGGGATCAAGGCAAAAATGTCCTTTTGATCATGGATTCTCTGACACGTGTGGCCCATGCGCAGCGCGAAATAGGCCTGGCGCTGGGAGAGGCTCCTACGTCAAAAGGCTATCCCGCTTCCGTTGTGTCCATGATACCCATTTTGGTTGAACGAGCTGGCATGGGTGTGGGACCGGACTCTGGCTCCATCACAGGGATTTACACAGTGCTGGCGGACGGGGACGACAGCAATGACCCTGTCGTGGACAGTGCGCGGGCTATTCTGGACGGACATATCGTGCTCAGCCGCTCGATCGCGCAAATGGGGATCTATCCGGCAATCGATATCCCGGCTTCGATTAGCCGGGTGATGAACGACATTGTCAGCCCACAACAACAAATAGCAGCACGAAAATTTAAGAAGCTAGTCTCACTATACAATGAAAACAGGGACTTGATGTTGATGGGGGGGTATGTTTCAGGTCAGGATCCCGATCTGGATCTAGCTGTTGCTCTGTGGCCAAAACTTATTGGCTTCATTAAACAAAGCCCCGGTGAACGGGCGCAATTGGCTGAAAGCGCCAACCAAGTTTCAGCAATCGTGGGACGGTAGGCATGGGCGAACGCAAAGCAAAAATGCTACGCAATATGGCATTGAGAGAGCAAGCCCGGATGCCTGTATTTGTTCAGCGGCAACGGATGTTACGTGAAGAGATAAGCCAGTCAAAAAGCCTGATCGAGCGCATGAATGATCTGCGTGCAGAAGTCACAAGTGATGGCGTATCGAGTGCCCACCGTTTGCAAAGTGACCGTTGGTACGAATTACGTCTGATTGACGAAAGTCAGCTCCTTCAAAACAAGCTAGATTTTCTTGAAATAGAAATGCGTGATTTGACGGCTGTCGTCACCCAAATGGGACATAAGCAACAGATCGTGTCGAATAAAGCCGACGAAGTGGCGCGCCTTGCAAGACAAGAGAAAGAGACACGCATCGAGGCCGCCCAAGTCGTCTTGCGGCCAAGATCGCGTATTTCGAATTAAAAATTTAGTCAGTTGTTGAGGCCAGTAACGGATTTATATATCGGCTTGGCACTGAGCTTGCATATTAAAACCATAATGCGTTTGGTGGGGTGAAAAAATGATGGCATCGCCGCTGACCAAAGTACCAAGTACTGCAGCAGCCCCGGATTGGGCGACCAAAACGGGCATGCAGGCTGCAACAGGTGCGGATCTGCTCTCACCCGATGTGTTTTCGGCGCTGGTTGCTTATTTTGGCAATGAAGCCATTGCAGGTTCAAGTGTCGATGCGATCGCTAGTGAGAAAGAGCTTGCTGCTGACGACGCTGCGAAAATCAAGAATAGTGTAAATTTTCTGCTCGGTGATGGTATCAATGCGCAGCTTTTGATCGATATGGCTTCCGGCCGTGTGTCACTTCCGGGGAGTGACGCCGCCATGGCCGCGGTTTTTCCTTTGAAGGGCGAGGCGGTGGGTCTGATGGCTATAACGCCATTGCTGCCGTTAGCTATCACCAGTGCTCTCTCCAAGCAAGAAGCCCTCGATGTCATCCAGTCTTCAGCCCCTCAAATTGGTGGAGACATTGCTCCCACCTCAGAGATTACATTGGAAATGTTTCTGGCTAATTTGAACGAGTTGATCTCTGATCTCCACCCGAAGGATGAGCTAGGTGGACCATTGAATATAGCCGACCTGCTTTCAGCGAGCGATGGTCAAAGTGCTGTTTTGGGTATAAAAGGATCTGGGAAAGACGCGGCTCTCTCACTGGCTTTGCCGTCGGGTCCTCAATCTGGTGAGGGCACCCTGGCATCAGGGCTGCATTTAAGTGACAAAAAAATGACGCCGACAGAGAGCCTGCTCTCAGCGCGCAGTGGTCAAGAAGCTGTTTTTGGTGTGAAGGGACCGAAGCAAGGCTCAGTACTTACGCAGGCTTTGCCGTCTGGTCCTCAATCTAGTGCGGGCACCCAGACATCAGCGCCGGATCTAGGTGACCAAAAAATGACGCCGACAGACAATAAAATGTCGGTCGAGATCACACCGAAAGGTGTTGGGATGTTCGGCAAGTCAACCATGGAGGACCTCCCTGTTGTGCTCGCAAGAACGGTGGCATCTATTGGTTCTATACCGCTGCCTGAGAAGGCTGTTTCTCAAACTATTGACCCAACGAGCCTTAGCGATAGCGGACTCCAGACTACCGCATCAAACGCGCTCCTGAACACTGGCCCAGAAGTTCAGATTGGGCTGGGGAAAAAGCAATCCGCATTCGCAGGCCTTTCAGCCACGGCGACGCCACAAGCAGCGACAACTCCCTCCATTCCAAACCAACCGGTTATGTCCGATTTAGTTCGCCATGTTGCCGCCAGCCCAGATCGCGTGGCACCCCCAGTTTTCAACGCTAGCGCTCTAGAAACTGCAGCGGCTATCGCTGGTGTTGACACCGCGCCCGGAGGCACCGGTGGACAATCGCAGGGCGGAAATTCACAAACAGGCCCCGGAACCAACAGTCAGCAGGGGATGGCACAAAGCCAGGCTTTAGCAGCTGTCTTAGATGTGCAGCGCCAAGGCTGGACCAAAGCGTTGGTTAACCGTGCCATGAGCTTGGTACAGTCAGGAGGCACCATGACCTTCAAGATTATGCCAGCTCACTTGGGGCAAATCACCCTAAAACTGAGTGAAGGGCGGCGCGGGACGGACTTGCGCATCGTGGCTGATGTAGCCGCCACAGCCTCCATGCTGCGCGATGTTAAACACCAAATTTCGTCTGCATTCGAAAGCGCAGGCATTATACTGGGGGAATATTCCGCCGGAACTAGCGATCGCCGCGAAAAGGGTTCGACGTCGCAAAATCGTGACGACGCCGAAGGCGGCGCTGAAGAAACAATCAAATTAAATCAAGATGTTGCAAAACTGTCTGACTATTCGGGTGATGATCGCTCGAATATCAACATAATTTTGTAAGTCGAGGAAATAAAGGCACCGCAATGTCTGAAGAAGAAGAAACACAGAAAAAATCTGGGCTGGGAAAGATTCTTGTCTTTGTTGGAGTTGGAGTTGTGATGCTTGGTGCCGGCATCGGTGCGGGTTTTGTCCTGTTCGGCAATCAACAGAACACTCCAGAGCAGATCGCGGCCGAGATTATTGACAAGAACCGCGGCCAACAAGCTGAGGTGTCTGAGCAAGTGACGGACGGGGAAGAAGCCCCCGCGCCAGAAAAACAGTCGAAGGAGAGCCCAAAAGACGAGGTGTTCCAAACCCTGTACTTCGAAATCCCGGGGAACCTGACGACCAACCTAAAAGACTCTCGACGTTTTTTGCAAATCGGTGTCGGCGTATCGACTCGATATGACGAAACCATTCTTCAGAATGTCGAAGCCAACCTCCCGGCTATCAGGGCGGCGATTCTCGCCACACTGAGCGATTACAGTGAAGAGGACGTGGTCGGTCGTGAGGCGCGCCAAACACTTTCTGAAGACCTGAAGGAAACCATCAACGCTGAACTGGAAAAGCTTGAGGGCTTCGGTGGTGTAGAAGGCGTTTTGTTGACCTCCTTTGTTATGCAATAGGCTGAGCGAATAGCATGTCTACTAAAAAACTAACTCAGGTCGAGGTTGATGCGCTTATCCGCAGCGTAGACACCAATGCGACCGCTGCAGCCGATGTGTCCTCGTCAAAAAAAATTCGCGATTTCGAATTTGGTGGCGATGATTTGTCCCTTCTTGGGGATTACTATGCGCTAAGGGTCATCAATGATAGGTTTGCACGTCTGGCGCGTGCCGTCTTTCAACCGATGTTACGATTTCAACCGCGGATTACCGCAATGGCCCCCGAGGTCAAAACATTCGACGAATATTGCGAAAACACCCCCTCCTTAATGAGCCTGACTACCTCGCGTATCGATGAGTTGCGCGGCAGCAAAATGATGGTGATCGAGCCTGATTTTATAGCGGCTCTGACAAATGCCTATTATGGTGGCGACTTGGGGCTGAAACATCGTCCACGCAATGAATTCACTGCAACTGAAAGTCGGATTGTCGATATCATCACAAAAGGCTTAAACGAAAAGTTATTAGCTGCGTGGCAGGACCTTATGCCACTCACCTTTAGTGATGAAGCCCGAGAGGAAAATCTGCAATTTGTATCCTTTGTCGATGGGGCAGAAACAGTTATCGTATGTAGCTTCTCTGTACAATTGCCAAAAACAAATACTGCGCGAATTGACATTCTCTATCCATTGCAGACACTGAAACCTATAGCTGCACAGCTGCGGTCGCGTATGCAAACTGAGGTGATCGACGACGATCTCACTTGGCGTGAGCGCCTTGAACGCGCTGTACTAGATGTGCCGCTGCCTCTGAACGTACAAATTTGCAAGCCACGCCTCTCCTTGAGTCAACTCATTGATATGCGAAAGGGTGATGTATACCCGATCAAACTCCGCGAGGGTCTGACAGTGCTGATCAAGGGTGAAAAGATGTTTCTTGCCAATATTGGCGAAGTCGCTGGCACAAGCGCCATAACTATAACAAAAAAACTAAAGACAGAGTCCTCGAGCAACCGAATCCTAGCAGCTTGACCTTGAGGTGTGTAACCAAAGTCTGCGCCGGAATAATGGCATTGTACGGCGGGAGAATGCCAAATTTATCCACCTTGACGGCGTTACCATTTGCGGGTGGTACAACAGCTAACGCAATCAGCCTTAGGCCGCCAAGTCCGCTTACCGTCTATGAACGACTGATAACGAATGAGACCGGATCTTTTTAAAAACATCGATCGGTATGTAACTATTAAATTTAGCTCGAAGAAACGAGAACGGCAATGTCAGACGACGACCAACAAACACCTACGCCCCGTACGCCAGACAATGAGAAACTTCGCGCCCTCGAAAATATCGAAGTCGAGATGTCAATCGAAGTTGGTCGGGCTGAAATTACAATAAGTGAATTATTACGTTTAAATGAAGGCTCCGTCGTCGAACTCGACCGTCTCGCTGGTGAACCGCTTGATATTATTGTCAATGGTACACTGATTGCTAAGGGTGAAATCGTGATGGTTGGGGAACGTTATGGTATCCGGTTCACAGATATCGTTGACCCCGAAAAAAGGGTCAATGGAATATGATTATTAAATAACAAGGTTTGAACAGATCCCAATGTCTACGTCAATTATAGATACCTCAAGCTTGCTTATTGTAATCATCTTTCTGACGGTGCTAATTGCTGCCCGCCAAATAATAGTGTCAAGCCCTGACACTTTCCGCAATCGCATTGGGCCAATCGGGGGCCGCATTAAATTTTGCGAAACACATCATGTTGATAAATCGACAAAGATATCGCTCTATGAAATCGATGGCCAATCTTGTGCTATACTTCACGGTGGCGCAAAAACACCAACTCTTTTCATCATAAGCCAATTAAGTAAATCAGATGTTTGATCTTCTGCGCATAACATATTCCCAAAAAATATGGGTGTTCATTTTTACCGTTTTTGCGCTTGCATTTACCGCTTCTGGAGCGATTTCTCAAGAAATTACGGGAGGCTTCCCGGCCCTCAACATTTCGACTGGAGAGAATGGGGAAACAACATATTCATTATCGCTTCAAATTCTTGCATTAATGTCCGCAATAACAATACTGCCATCAATACTTTTAGGTCTTACCGCTTTCACACGAATAATAATTGTTCTATCAATTCTTAGGCAGGCAATGGGGACTCAGCAAACTCCGCCTAACCAAGTATTGATTTCTATTGCGTTATTTTTGACTTTTTATGTTATGGCCCCGACATTTGAAGATATATACAAAAATGCTGCCTTGCCTTACCTGGAAGGTTCAATATCCGCTGTGTCCGCGATCAGCGGTGCGGCCGACACATTGCGGGAATTCTTGATTCTCAACACAAGAGAGGCTGAGCTGTCCATGTTTGCTGAAATGGCTGGGGATGAACCCTATGCCACTAATGAAGATGTTCCATATCCTGTTCTTCTTCCAGCATTCATAACATCTGAACTCAAAACGGCATTTCAAATTGGCTTTCTTCTTTTTCTCCCCTTTCTTGTCATTGATCTGGTTATAGCTTCTATTCTGATGTCTCTCGGCATGATGATGCTGAGTCCCATGCTTGTATCACTACCTTTCAAGTTATTATTGTTTGTCTTAGTGGACGGCTGGGCAATGACGATCGGATCAATTGCCTCTACATATGTGAATTAGACGTGGAATTTGATAGCAATATAGAAAGCCTACAATTAGCATTTTGGCAAATAATAATTACTTCAGGCCCAATTCTCGGAGTTGCCCTGGCGGTGGGGCTTGTAATTGGGATTTTACAAGCGGCAACCAGTATTAACGAAATGACGCTTAGCTTCGTTCCCAAGCTTGTTATTGTGCTGGCTGCATTGGCCGTACTTTCAAATTATATGATGCAAGAAATGACAGATTATTTCATAAGAACCTTTGAACAAATTCGAATGCTGAAGTAATGCCGGAGCTTCCAAGTCCAGAAGGTATAATAGGGTTGAGTGGAATAGACCTGCAACAACTGTTTGATTTTCTGTTAACTTTATTCTTACACACGTTAAGGTTGTCTGCGTTCTTCTTAGCTTCCCCCTTTTTCGGTGCTGCTGCAATACCAGTGCAAGCCAGAATAATAATAAGTGTACTGATCTCTTTCAGTTTTTACGGCCTGATCTCTGTCCCAAATCCTGTTGATTTACCATTTCTTAAAATTATTCAAGTTGTTCTCATCGAAATTACTATTGGAATATCGCTTGGATTGTGTGTCACTATTTTGTTTTCAGCCGTTGCCCTAGCTGGCGAGAAAATTGCGGCGTCGTCTGGGTTGGGCTTTGCGGCGCAAATGGATCCAAACTCTGGTGGTCAAACTCCAGTAGTCAGTCAAATTCTCAATCTGTTTGCAATCGCGGCATTTCTATCTTTGAATGGACACCTGCATGTAATTTTTCTATTGCGATCGAGCTATGACATTATCCCATTGGGGCAATCTTTTGATTTTAGCGTCTTAATAAGCGCGGGGTTGAGTGCTGGCGGCCATATGTTCTCAATTGCATCTTTATTGATGCTGCCAGTGGTGTCAGTATTGCTTTTAGCGAATATAACCGTCGGCGTCGTGACGCGTTCAGCACCACAGCTAAACCTTTTTTCGTTTGGATTTCCACTTACCATTCTGACTTGTTTTGTGGCCCTGTATCTTTCTACTGAACCGCTTGCAGCGGGTATTAAGGATATGATCGACTTTATCCTTCAATTCTTGGAGGATTCTATATTGGAGGCCGGCAATGGCTGATCAAGGGAGTGATGGTGGTCAGGAGAAGACGCAGGAACCAACACAGAAACGACTGGAGAAATCTAAAGAAGATGGGGAAGTTGTATCATCAAAAGAGCTATTCGTATTTTCTACGTTGCTCACTGGTTTTTTTCTTTATATTGGGATTATGCCATTCATATCATCTATTGTATTTGAATGGGCAAGTCTCTTTCAATTTTCGGGAGAGACCAGTTTATTAGATTATGTTTTCAACAATCTTACAGCAGGTTATGCTTTAATGTATTGGAAGGCAGTTCTTTTTGCGCTCCCTCTTCTTGTGATCGTAATTTTGACGCAAATGACATTGTCGGGTGCCATCAACTGGTCGTCCTCAGCTCTCAACTTCAAGGGAAGCCGGATTAACCCTCTAAGTGGGCTCAAGAGGATGTTTTCTATGAAGGCTTTGGTGGAGATGCTGAAGGCTATCGGAAAGGTGTTATTTCTACTTGGCGCGGCAGTATTTGTAATGTCCGCACAGGTGGATAAACTATTGACATCACCGGCAACACATTTAATTGGCGGAATAAGCCGATTAGGAGATGTTTTTCTTTTTCTAATAATAGCATTTCTACTTGTCCTAGCCGTGATGGCAATGCTGGACGTCTCGTGGCAGTTCTACCAACATAACAAAAAACTAAAAATGACACTTCAAGAAGTAAAAGATGAAAGCAAGCAAACGGACGGTTCACCTGAAGTTAAAGCCAAGATAAGGCGTCTGCAGATGACAGCTGGCAGGAGAGCTAAACAACGTCGTGAGGCTATGGAAAGCGTCTCCTCTGCAACTGCAATTATTACCAACCCCATACACTTTGCTGTAGCCTTGAAATATGAGGTCGGCACAGTGGGGGCGCCAATCATCCTCGCAATGGGGCGCGGCTATCAAGCCCAAGAGATAATTAGTATTGGTAAAGAGGCGGGCGTTACCGTGTTCGAGAACGAGCTCTTGGCGCGGGCACTATTTTTTGCCGGACAAATTGGAGAGGAAATTCCAACACCTCTCTTTACAGCCGTCGCAGCTATTCTTGCGTTTATCTACCGTTTAAACAAAGGTGACGTTGTCGATAAACCGGAAGTAGAGCTTCCGGCAGATCTGATTTTTGATGAAAATGGAAAGTCAATTTCGTGAAGAAAAATTATTATAAAAGAAGATCTCATCGCAGCAGAGGGGAAATGATAAGTACCTTATGTTTCTTTATCGTAGGCATATTTTTTCTAGGTGAGGCCAATCTTCTTCGTTCAGAGGGTGCATTTTATCACTCGTTTCTTATTGGCGTGTGCGGCTTGCTTTGTACTGCTGCTGGCTTTCGCTTTCAGCTGCATAACATCTGGCAGCGTTTGCAGCAGTTCCGGAAATGAGCGGACACGTCAATAAGCCACGGATGGTCTGCGGGAACTGCCGCTTTTTGGGGGTTACATATCAGCCGCATCAACCCTGGAAGTGCATGCGGTTTGGCTTCAAATCCAAAGAAATCCCCGCACGTATAATTTTTCGTGAGACTGGCACGGAATGTGCATTGTATGAAGCGAGACCGCTGCGCGATCTAGGGTAAATTTTGGGACAGAAAACAATGACTTCACGTTCGCAAAAAACGGAAGACAGACCGGATCTTGACGAAAGCATTCAAATTGCTCTGGATGCTGCAGAGGCATCAATGGACGTCACTGCAGAGTTTGAACGCATTTCAGCACAATTTTTAGAAACGTCCAAAAAAACCCAGCAGCTAGAAAAAATATCGCGTTCCGGGTTGATTGTTGGCTGTGCGGTTGCAGTAATAAGCGTTATGACCATGGGCTTGATCTGGCAGCGTTCTTCTTCAGGCTTGGAGCGGTTGACCGCCACAAATACCGAATTGTTGGTGATCTTGACAGATAACGTGTCAACCATGGATCAGGCACTTGCCCCCATCATGGTGAAGTTTAGCCAGGATTTTGCTGGGCTTCAGGCCGAAGTTATTGCGATGTCCGATAAAATTTCGATATTCGAGCAGGCCACAACCGACAATGCATCTGTTGCCACTACTGAAGGGCTTCTCAGCACTCTTGAAGATGTGCAAGCCCGCGCGGAGGCCATTAATATAGAACTAGGCGACCGGATCGCAACTCTGAATGGAGAGCTGGCCTTGAATGTGTCAGCGGCGGTCCAGGATACTTTGTCCGGACAGTCGGAGGCGTATAATAAGCTGATAACTGAGATGTCTGCGGCGATGAATGGACTTGGTACATCAGATAATACTTTGGATTTGATTCAGATACAGGCAAGCATGAATGACAGTTATAAAGAGTTGGAAAAAAGGATCGGCATGATCCAAACCTCGACAGCACCTGTGCGTGCACCCAGACCACAACCGAAGCAGGAACCTGATATTATCAAGTTTCCATGATAACTGACACCGAGAACCAATCGGTAGGTATTTCGGAACATCTTCCTCCGGGCCCGTTAAAACTGACGAAGACGAAGGGCACTCATCTTCAGATGGAATATCAGCTCGTTCCTAATGACGTAATTGTAGCGGTGAACGGCAAGCCCTGGTCTCAGCTCACTTCCGTTTTGGATACGATTAATAACGCTCTGGATTTTGGCAGGCGGCCGGTGCTAGTGACGGTGTCCCGAGACGGCAAGTTTTTTTCGTTATTTCTCTCAAACCCGATTGAGAGCAGTTCGAAAGTGTTGGTGGACGAGGAGGCAAAACCATATCAGGATATAAACCCAGCTATTTCCATTCAAGACATTCGAATGCTGAGTAACTACGCGATTGTCGCTGATCTGGAAAATTCAGCGGATGTTATTGAAATGAGAAAAACATTTGGGGCCATGGCGTTCCCTCCGTTTTGGCTCATCGCTCGGCGCCTTTGGGAACCCCTGATCGCTTTCACTTCCGCCACCCTTACGGCGTTTGCGGTAAATACTATGTTTGGGATCGTGGTTTATCTTGTTATGTGTGTCTATATCGGCCGCCGGCAAGTCCAACTTTCGCTCACCTCTATGATGCGTGATGGTTTGTACAAGAAGATGGTTCTTGCTGCTCGAAACGAATTGGAGGCGCAAAACGTCGCACACAACTTTCATGAGCGTTTGAAATTCAAGTTTTCAAACCAAGAAAAATCTGTCGGCGTCAAGCTTGATGTGGAAATCATTTGATACTTGATTTTCTTTTACCTGCAAAACGCTGGAGAAGGTGCGCGACACAATGACGAAATCAAACACAACCTCTGTTAGAAAGACCTGCCATCGCTGTGTTGCAATACGCATCTTCTTTGCGGCTGTAGTGAGTGTAGGCTTATTGCAGGTTTTTGCGCCGCAAACTTTTCAGTTGGTCAAGGGGTTCAGCCCCATGACATTGGCCGCCCTTTTCGTTGGTGCGTTTGGCCTCGTTGCTATCCTTAAATCGGTCGGAGATCACTACTCAGATCATTCAGATGAGAGCAATGATCTAGAATAAGGCTGAGGCGGCGACAGTCTGGCATAATGACCGATTTCACCATTTTCGTCAGATCATGGATCTTCCTATTGTTGATTGTGTTCCCTCTCGGCATTGTCTGACGATCACCAGCTGCACATTGCACCTGCGTCGTTGAAAAATGTTGATGTCTCAGGATTCACTGTAAAAGTTGGAACAATAGTTTGACACAATGTCGATCTATAGGACGAAATGCAACTTTTGATACCATTGTTAGTGGCGTGCCTGAACGATTAGTCTCGGTAAGATACTTCTTAGTGAAAAACCGTATTTTGACACCCTGAAGCAACCGAATGTAAAATGATGATATCTTTCTCGATGAATGCGCACCTTGCGCAAAAGCAGTCACTTACTTTCACGCCACAACTGCAACAGGCTATCAAACTGCTGCAGCTTACCAATATAGATTTGTCAAATTACGCTGAGAAGTTGGCAGAGGAAAACCCATTCTTAGAGGTTGAGCTGCCGTTACGGGGTAATATTCACAGCCAAAATTCAAGTACTCCAATGCCATCTATCGGTACTCCGTCTGACTTAGATCCAGTCAGCTTGTTGGAGGATACTTCTGGGGAAAGCTTCGGCGTGCGGCTATTTAAGCTAGTTGAAGAAATTCTTAAGAGCCCGTCTGAACGTAGAACTGGTTACGCGATAGCAAGCCATGTTGAGGCAACGGGTTGGCTGTCGGTATCCACATATGCGCTGGCTGAGAAGCTTGGTATCGACGAGAAATCTGTTCAGCATGTTTTGACGAAGTTACAGAGCGCAGAGCCCTCAGGTTTATTCGCCCGCAACCTTGCTGAATGCCTGCTGCTTCAGATCCCAGCCTCTGACCATGATCGCATCCATCTGACCATCATGATTGATAACCTGCAGCTGGTTGCGCGTGGCGCGCTGGTAGAGCTACGTCGAAAAATAGGCTGTCATGAGGATGAAATACGGCGCTTATTGAAGCGGTTGCGTTCGCTTGACCCAAAACCAGGCCTCGCTTTGTTCAGTGGCTCTGCGTTACCCGTTCGGCAGCCCGATATCATCACTGGAAAGACGTCCGACGGGGAGTGGTTTGTCGAACTGAACCATGCCACCCTTCCAATCATCAAAGTGGATGAAGCTGCAGTTAACAAAGTCCGTAAGTTAGTCAAGGCACCTCAAGATCAGGCATTCGTGCGCGATACCACGGGAAATGCACGTTGGCTAAGCCGCGCCATTGCACAGCGTAATGAGACAAGTATCAAAATCGCTGCCGAAATTGTTCGAATTCAGAAACCTTTTCTGGAATATGGAATGCAGCACATGCGCCCACTAAAACTGAAGGCCGTAGCCGATGCCGTGGGTGTGCACGAAAGTACAATCAGCCGCGTTACCTCCGCGCTGATGATGCAAACACCACAGGGCACTTATCCGCTCAAAATATTCTTTAGCACGGCAATCGAACTGGGAGGTGTTGAGGAAGGCGTCTCTGCACGTGTTGTGCGCGAAAAGATCCGCCGCCTTGTAGGCGCAGAAGTGGCGGGCAACCCCCTGAGTGACGAAATTATTGTAAACGAGCTGAACGGGGCGGGCCTAAACATTGCCCGGCGCACAATTGCCAAGTACCGAAAGCTGGACGGAATTCCTTCATCTTTTCAGCGCCGTCGCAACTATAAACTGCAGGGCGCAATTTAAGATTGCAGTGTCTTTGGCTGTAGACACCTCACATCTTGGTCCGGGAACCACTCCATAAAGGGCTGGCCACAATACCTAAAGATTTATTAATGTTAAATTGCATTAACGCGCCCTTAGCATTGCGGCCGACCCCGCTGTAGTCAGCCGTTCTGAACGTGTGCAGGTCTACTGAGCAACCTTCCAAAGCTGGGCTTGCGGATTGCCGCGGACTCAGATTTAGGCTCGACTGTAGCCTTTCGCATTGAAGGTCCATTGATCTCAAAACGGAATGCTTGGTGCACTAGTCTGTCGAGGATGGCATCGGCGAGCGTCGGATCAGAAATGATGTCGTACCATTGTTCGACAGGCAACTGGCTTGTGATAACGGTGGACTTCCGTTCATAGCGCGCATCCACGACCTCCATGAGATCACGACGCTGTGTGGCGGTCATGAGGTCCGGGCCCCAATCGTCCAAAATCAACACATCAGCACGTGCAATTCGCTTGAACAGACGATCGTAAGTGTCATTGGCTTTTGCTGACGCGAGTTCTGCAAACAGTTGTGGCATACGGAAGTAGAGAACACTCTTGTCCAATTTGCAGGCTTCATGTCCTAATGCGCAAGCAAGAAAAGACTTTCCGACACCACAGGGTCCCGTCATCAAAACGGTACGATGGCTTTTTATCCAATCTCCATCGCGCAAATTTTCAAAAGCCGTCCGATCTAAAGTGCGCTCGGCGTTGAAGTCAACAGTGTCCATTGTTGCGTCCGGCTCACGAAATCTGGCCATCCGCAGCAGGTTTTGCACGCGCTTTGCATCTCGTATGGATTTTTCGCGAGCGACCATGTGACTGACCCATTCGCTTGGGTCCTGCGTTCCCTTCATACCCTGAGACACAAGTTCGGCAAAAACATCCGCCATACCATCCAATTTGAGCGAACGGAGAGCATCATAGGTAGCGTTTGTGGTCATCGTTATTTCCTTTCAGTGAAAATGTTGTGGCCCGCGGATATTGCCATGAGCAATCCCTGGCACAGAGGCTTCTGAGTCGGCCTCTGATCTGCCGACCTCTTCATCTAGAATTGCAACAATGGACCAAAGCGAACAATCGCCTTGCTCCAAAGCGGATGCGCAAGCTTTGTCAAGTATTTCAGGACCACAGGCCTGTGCTAGGGTCAGCATGTCCACCCGAACATGGGTACCATCCTCATCGTCGGCCAACGTATTCAGAATGTGCATCAGGGCATTGTCGATATTTGGCCCCAGCGCACGCACCTCATCCAACGTCGTTGTGTTGTCAGTCTCGGGGGAGGTTTCGATAGCCTCAACGGCTTGCTGCTGATCCTCCGGCAGTATCACGGTCGAAATGGCCACTGGCTCCAACGACCGCACCGGTTCGGGTGGTTCGGATGTGGCGGATTCCGCACCGCGCAAGCGGATCTTCAGCGACAGGTTCTTGATCCTGTCCCTTATGCCATCCTGGTGCTTTTTTCTCTGTTTGCCAAACACATCACCACCAACGGCAATGATATTTTTGTTGGTTTCAGCCTCATTACGGGCTTGGGTCATAGTCATCTCAGGGAAATTACCCAGTTCAAACTCCCGACGCATCCCGTTTATTATAATACGTTGAACCCATATACGTTCACCATTGGCCCTCGCTCTCAAGAAAACGCCGGCAGTCCATCCTGATTGATCCAATTTCCGCTTGGAAAACTTCACTTTGGATATCGATTGGTTTGCGGCAACACTGCCGCGCTTTAAATTATCGAGCATTTAATTTCAAAACCCATTTTCAACAATCAGGAAGGCGAAAGGCACACGCCCTTAGCTATTATTCAAACTCGATTTCAAGTTCGATCCGCCGGTTTTGTTCGCGCCCTTCTGCAGTCAAATTGTCTGAGATCGGTTTGGTTTCGCCAAAACTGACTGCCGACATTTCACGCCCTAACACAGGACTGTTCGCCTCGATTTCCTGCACCACGCTTGCGGCACGCGCAGCGGCCAGGTCCCAGTTGTCGCGATACAATGCGCCAAAGGCGATCGGCACATTGTCCGTATGACCGGCAACGATCACACGGCTACTAGGATCATTGGCAGCGCTAGCTAACTCCTCGATTATAGTTTGCGCCTGCTCGGTCAGCACGGCAGAGCCTGACGGGAAGGCACCACCGGTCCCCAAGGTTACGAATACTTTGCCATCCCGTTGTTCTACAGTAACTAGGCCTTGCTCAATCTCATCCCGGAGGTTTGCGCGTAGCTGGTCTTCTGCTTCGCGTGCCTTCTCGGTAGCCCGCGCCATCATTGCGAGAGCCTCATCGACTGTGGCACCGCCGCTCGCCTTTTGCTGACGCTGAATTTCCGACACCATTGAAATGAGATCATTCAATGTCTCGTCCAGACCTCCAAACAGCACTTCTTGATCAGCTTTTCCAGTTGCAAGACCGGCGATTTCGAGAGCCTGGCCTACACGCTGAAATTTGGCGATCAATTCTTGGGGTGAGGCGTCCGTTGCATTCATATCGACTACAACTTTACCGTTTACGATCTCTGCTGCTATATTCACAGCGCTCCCGATTTGTTCTAGCGCTGCAGCAAGCTTTTCAGCATCGGACATATTTTCGTTTTCAGAAATGTTATTGGCGTCCTCACCACCCAAGCCCTCTTTGTCTGTCTCTCCCTCGAGTGATTTATCTTCTCCATTCTTATCCCGATTGTCGGATGGGACTTTCAGTTCAGGCTCACGTATTTCCGTGGTTTCTTGCGTCATCTCATTCGTTACCGAAGGAGATGGTGAGGGACTGAAACTCATTTCCAGGACTGTCGTTCCTTGGGGCTGCTCAACCACCGGGATAATACGCTGCACCCCGAAGGAATCCTTCAACGACCCCGAAATCTGCTTGAACTTCGGGACGTTCATTTCTGCGAAGGACAGAATCAAAACAAAAAACGCCATTAGTAGGATGGCGAGGTCAGCGAAGGTCGCCATCCAAGCAGGTGCCCCGACAGGGGGGCACTTCGGACATTCTGTGTCATCTTCTTCGACTATTGCTTCTACTGCTTCAGCCATCAATCAAGCCTTCCTGATCCGCAGGGGTTATGCGGCTTCTAATTTCGCTTGCATCTTAGGAGGCAGAGTTGAAACCATCTGATCCTGAATGTTCCGCGGGGATTCACCGCGTGCAACATTTCGAAGACCCAAGATGACCATTTCGCGATAAATGACCTCATAGGCCGTATAGCCCTCTAGCTTGGTCAGCATGGGAGA
>Ga0222707_1000080_pt1 | contig 44879 bp, 51 predicted proteins | sample AntAcemetage1574_FD_179831 | JGI IMG/M metagenome (GOLD analysis project Ga0222707, IMG submission 179831) | Saline water microbial communities from Ace Lake, Antarctica - #1574 | ecosystem: Environmental > Aquatic > Non-marine Saline and Alkaline > Saline | place: Antarctica: Ace Lake...
CTGTGCGACTTCATCACGCAACACTTGAACAAGATTAGACACTTTCTCAATTTCTTCGGGAGACATTTTTGTTTACTGTTTTTTATACTTTTATGATGGACTTAGGTCGCCAATTTCTTACAAATCCCTGATAATTTAACGTCTTGACCATCACCAACATCACTATAATTGAAACCCGTCAATACAGATCCTTCATTACATACCAACTTCTCATAACCAGCTAACTTTTCCATTTGATTCTGATCCGGATCAAAAACAAACTCAACAGTATCGTTGGTTGATGTAGCAGGCGAACCAGACTCATCAATTAAATTGACGTCGCGACATGTATATTCATATGATGCATTGTTTTCTCCTGTACCAGCGAGAATCCTAAAATTAGCTAAGGCACCAGTGTCGCCACAGTCAACCTTAAAGGGGTCGTCTACAAGCTTGGTGATTCCACCTAAATTACCAGCAGTGTTTAGAGTCTTCTCGTTCAAGTCACCCGAGGCAGCCTCACCTTCTGCACAGTCATAGCCGTATTTGTATTTAGATCCATCTTTGGTAAATTTGAATCCAGAAACCACACCACTATCGCAAGAAACCTGGTACTTAGCCAGGGACCCAACGACATTGGTACCAGGTGTTCCCTTCTCAGTTTCGTATGATTTTATATAGTATTGACTGGGCTCTATCGAGAAGACAGATGCATCACTCTCGGAGTCAACGGACGTCAATGTCGCACCATCCATCTTCATCCAATTTTTCCCCTTCCTGTCCGAAAATTTATACCCGTCATCAACGGCTACGATCTTTATTTTAGAACTAGAACTTGAAGAAGTTGTGACCTGTACATCACTATTTGTGATCTTCAAATTTTTAGAATCAGATGTGATCATAAAATCATCACCATCGGCTTCAAATGACCATTTAGCACTCGGGACAGGAACATCTTCATTAAATGCATCTATTTTCAACCCCCCTGAGCTATCTAATCCAATCATGTAATTATACTCGTTGTCATAGATCCAACCATTCACGATGTCAAAAGTACCCGTATCTTCCACTTCTGTTGTTACGGCTGCCACAACTGGGGCGGCGACAGCGGCGGGGGCGACAGTAACAACCTCTTCCTCCTGCATCGCGAAATATACTACAGCACCCACAACCAGTAAAAGTATGAGAGCTACTAATCCGATAACGATGCCACTCATTATTTATATAAACTTATATTTTTTTTAATCTCGTGGTATTACAAATGCGATCTCTTCAAACTGTGATGATTGAAGCCATCGTGATTGGTGCTATGAATATACTCTTCTTTTATACACTCTCCACCTTTATAAAAAATCCTATACTTGCCCTGTTCATATCAGGTGGCCTGATACATGTCGTTTTTGAAGTCCTGGGACTCAATGAATGGTGGTGTAAGGCTACTTATCCATAAGTCGGTTGACAATATCCGTTTTCACCGCACGTACCTAGCTGACGCCAGGTTCTAAGACATCCCTCATCTGACGAGTATCTACCCGAAAGTCTCTTACAGCCGGTTATTATTCCCGAGGAAGCCGCTACATCAGCAGCAGCAGTAGTAGCAGTAGTAGTATTAGGAACTTGTCCTCGATCGACTGGGTATACTAGATGAAGGTTTAGGACAACACCTGTATTTGATTTGACCACCCCCCACCCATTGAAATTTAGTTAGTGCGGTATTCGCAGGGCATTGAACGTTCGTAGCTGTCAAATCACTTGTAGTACATGCACGCGTGTCGAGTGTTCCTGTTTCTAAATCAACACATCCCGACTGGTCAGATGTTTCGGACCCGGTACAGTTAAATTCAATATTCATCGACTTACTCCATTGGTTCAACTTCCAGCGATTAATAAAATTATCACCACAATCAACATCCCCGACACCACCACTGCCACCGGCTGATAAATAATTGAATTCATTACGTTTACCACAATCATCTTCAGAACCCGACGGGCCATGTGGGGTAGTTACTTGAATTTTATTTGAACCGAAATCACCCATTAAACAACCATAAATATTCTTAGTCGTATTACCGGAATTTCTCCATGTAAATGAAGTCAATGCACCATTTGTAGTACCATCTCTACACGACACATCGTGCTTGTTCCCGTATTCTTTTGGACCCCCCTTGGGTGAGCTGGGTGTATCATAATTTTTAATAGTGAAATTGTTAAAAGCTAAACCAACACGATTCACTTTAAGTGCATACGACTTTTCACCACTTGGTAATGAACTTCCCGAAACTGTAGCAGTAGATGGGTATAATATACACTTTGTAAACCCATCAGAAACAAACCCATTACATTCGTCGGACCCCTCCCCCCGCATGGGGACTTCATTCTCGTAACATATCCTAGCACAGTCAGTCTTTGAAGTTGCAGACGCCGCGATAACCCCCAAACCCGATAGGTTTTGACTTTTCCCCGTACCAAAGAAATTGTAGTATGTTTCATTGGGGTCCTCTTCATCAGCTAAACTCGCGGGGACGAGTAGATCTCCTTCCTCTGAAGTTGTATCAATGGGTTCAAACTCTTCTTCACTTCCTACATCGAGACCAGTTATAGCCTCAGTACCTTCCAGAATATCACTAATCCCGAAGTTTATACATTTTTTAAAATCAAATTCATCTGGAGACATGGTACCATCACTACACGCATAAAATATACCAGAACCAGCAGCACTTGATGACAAGCATGATAGACACATCATGAAGGCGAATACAAGTAATATAATCGCCCCCTGTGCCATTCTTAATGGTAGGTTATATTTTATTTTTTGTATGGCACCAATATATTTCCATGCGTCCTACATAATTCACAATCATGGTGAGTCTCATCGTCGATCGGATGATTGTGGATAGGTATAACTTTGACTACTTTTACACGCTTCACACGTTTTTTAGGTTCTTCGGGTACTTTATTGGGTTGAAGACCTCTTACAATCGTAATAAGTGACTCGATTTCCTGGATAATATCATTCATCATTAAGTATGATATTATTGATATCGTATGGCACACTTAGGTTATGTTTCCTTAAGTTGAAACGATGTTGATGAATAACTCCTGACACCGGTATCCTGTATTGAACCTTTCTTGTATAGGCGACAGGTGACACGCTTGTCATCTGGTGTCGAATCTTCATATTCAGATGTAAACCCTCCACATTCGCCAGCGTCTTCACCTTCACCAACGACGATTTCGTTCGTCGCACATATCTTAGCACAATTGTAGATATCTGATGCTGCTACATTGGTATACACTTCAGCCGTCAACTTTGTACTCATCTCATTGAAGTCACTCATATATTTATACGAATCTGGATCCATCGCTGTAACATCATCATCAATGTCTGTAGTCTGTATAATACTACCCCCACTCACATTATCCCCAAATAAACTCGTTGATTCTTTGATTGTGTCAGTCACCGTCTCATTTTCCTTTTTGGGAACGGCGAGGAATGAAAAACATTTTTGAACTGCGAAATCATTCGGGTCCAATGTTGTTTCTGTACACTTGTATAACAATGCCCATCCCATGACGACCATGCTGAATACAATCGTCATGAGAGTGGCGATCGCCGCTGCATTCTCACCTGCTGGCATTCTTACTATGGTACCATAATTTTATTTTGATCAATCAATGTAATTTCAGCCAATTCATCGTAGGTATAATACCTGATGGATATACCAAACTTGGATCGCATCATTTTGTCAAGGTACCCATTGATCGTTCTTTTCCACCGAGTAAGATCAGATTTGAAGAACATTATATTCCGATGAATCGTCATCACTTTATCAAACTTAGCAGTTCCTAATAGTTTGTTATAATATGTAACAACTTCATCAACCACGGGCTTTTTAAAGATATCACTCTCAACCAGATCGATGACGAAATAACCTCGCTTTTCCAATATAATATTAGCTTGGATGTCTGGGTATGATTTTATATACGCTTTCATATCTGGAATACTGGGGATCGTAAACAATGTTCGGTTGTCTGGTGGGATAGGGTGTGAATGATAGACAATATAGGAACTTAAATCTACAACCCCTGGTATAACACTATTATATTTACCATTTGTACGTTTCGTTGGTGTCGCGAATTTAACGAACCCCCTCGTGTTCTGTACAGTGAACTGGGTAGACCCCACATACTCAATCTGACGATCATCTGATTCGCTATATACTTTCTTCAAATCATCAACGAGGCGACGACTCAAACGTACACCGAGATTTGTTTCTGTGAGTGAGGTTATAGTACCAAGGTTGTACGTATCCTTAGGGATGTTTAATTTTTTTGTAAAGTTGTTAATCATACGATCAACTGAGCGATCCACAATGATCTTAGCCTTCTTGGCTGGTGGTAAGTTACTCGTGTTATTATTTCTGGGTCGCTTAATAACCATCTTATTATTACAATATATTTTACTTACTCAACATACTATGGAAATGTTCACAAAAGTCTTGAAGCTTGGGTAAAATGATATTCTCCCACTTATCATCATCCTTCTGAATGAGGTAGGCTTTTCTCTCATCATTGTACTGTTCAATCAATCGACAATACCCAATGTCACCTAACATATGAAGGTAAGTTTGACACTGAATTTCTTCATAATCTCTCACACGCCCAAATAACTGTTTCGCACGGTTCTTAATCTCGACTAATGTTCTTGAACCATCTTCATTCAACTGAATACGATCTATACGACCAACAATCTGGTACAATGTTCCCTCTATAGTACAGATATCAAATGTATAAAAGGTATCATCTTCTATGAGCTTTGCCGAATCTGCGTCGGCTGTCTTATGTTCATTCTTTGTGCCATGGTTGGTGTACAATGTCTTTCGAATATGATCTTTCGCTACGATCATATCTTTTGGTTGCATACCGGATCGTTCAACTCGGTTATATAAGGCACGCATCCTCTGATCAACATCATTACTACTCTCAGACTTGAAACTTTCAGCATCATTCAAAATTTGTTTACTTTCCGGTGTAGTATGTAATACTTCAATAGCAATATCATCTTTCGTCTTCCCATCAAAGGTAGTAGGGCTGTATTTCTTCCAAAGATCTTCAATAAGTTCAACAGGTTTCTTAAAACCACGACCAATGGCCGTTGCCACTGATGAGGCACCGATGATAATTTTAGGAACACCAATGGGTTTAATCGTTCGTTCATGACCAAGAAGGTAAGGATACACACGACCACACGCGATACAATCTGCGAGTGAATTATGAGCGTTCTCAAATTCTTCACCAAATATTTCTTTGTAGAGAATACCCAACTTGATAGGTTTGAGGAAACGCTCCCTGTACATCTCGAGAGTACACCGGAAGGTCAAGTGATCAATGTTAGATAAAACCATGTCGTTACGAACCATCTCCGAACGAAGAACATTCAAGTCAAACTTTGCATTGTGAGCAATCATCAGAGACGTTCTTGAACCTACGAACCTCATGAATTCGTTAAAGACTTCTACGAAGTGTTGACCATCCTTCTCAGCAACTTCTTGTGTGATACCATGGATATCAATAGAACCCTGACTGATCTGAAACCCATCGGGACGGATAATCTTATCAAATGTATCAATCAGTCGACCACGAGAAGAGAAACGAGCAGCTGATAGAGATACTGCACGACACGTGTCATATTGTTTGACAGTATCATAGGTGACGGGACGACGACCGACCGGTAAACCTGAAGTTTCGAAATCGAAGGCAATGTACTGCATTATTTTTAATTATACTTAAAACTTTATATCACTTAGGTTATAAGTAGATGTGTTTCAATTGGAAAATATTCAATAACCAGTTGGGATATCATGAACTACATGAGATCAATGATCGATTAAATTCAAACTTTGGGACCGTCAGATGTAATAAATGTTGGAGATCATTTACATCAGTGGTGTCTATGTCAGAACATTCCTGTACTAACGTGATTCAAGGACTTTCACCGGTTTCGAGTTCTGGGAGTCTGGATTCTTTTTCATCCGAATCCTAGAAGGTGGAGGTGGCTTCTTGATAGAAGGTCGCTTCTTTCTTTGGGGTCTTGGTGTCATCGGTTTTGGCTTCGGTGTCATGGGGGTTGGTGAGTGTATAACCGTACGCAATTTATGTGTTAATAATATACTGGGAAAACGATCGCGTCCCAATATTGTCTTAGTGACCGGGATACAAGAACGATACATTTATAGTATATCAATATTAATATTAATCTGTAGACATATCTTCTAAAATTCCGAGTATTTCTTGTGAAGTTTTAAATGCCGACTGTGACGCACGGACATTCCACTTCGCAATCATGATTAGATTACTGTTTATACGTTTACACTCTGTGATTTTCTTGTTCAATAATTGGATCTCATCCCGATGTTTATCAACTACGTGTTCATGAGGTTGTACAGGGTTAGTAGACGTTTGTCGCCAATGACGTTTCGCAACACTATAAACACGAGTAGGAGTGTAACCAAGAGTGATCATGTATTTATAATTGGTGTAGTATCTTTAATGTTTATCTCTCACCGACCATCGACCACCAAGAAGAGCCGAACGACGTTCCCAATCTGTAACTTCTAAAGTTTTGATGGGTGGGGTCACCAGAACACCCTCATTCATAACGAGACAATTATAGTTACCAGTAAAACATAAATATTCGATATCATACATGGAAGCCAATTGAACAAATGGTGTCATATCCATCTCCGCTTCGAGGAGAGTCTTATAACGGAGAGCGTCTTCGAAATTTCTAAAAGCTACAATACTGTCATGGGAAACACCATCCTCATCATACTCCTTAACAGAATAGATTCCTGTATCTCCATCACGTATGAATGCTAAGATGTGAAAAATTCTAGTGTCTTCTACTTGTTCAATAGGTTGACATTTTGTATTATCGATTTTATATTGTGCCCGAACACATCTAGGGTTCCTTCTTCTTGTGGGTAAGCATGTGAATAACATTGGAGACTTGATGGCAAACATTACTTTGTGTATTAAAATTGATAGACTTAGGTATGCCTTTCGGTAATCATATATTCTGGGTACATCTCACGCATCATTCTTTTTTGTCGAAGATAAATGTTTCTTTTCTCATCGGGACACATTGCCTCCGTGACAAAATCAATAACCTTTTCATCATGTCTAACATCTACTTGAATCATGTATCCAGAACTAATAATTGGGTACACTTCAATACTCGGGAACAATATATTCTCCCTGAGAGCCATTGTTTGTATGTGGCGTCCGAGGACAGCAAAACGATTTCTAGCAATAATAATTGCGGACATTTCCTACGATCCAAACGAGACTCAAGATTGCCGTGGCGTTTTTGAAAGTCTCCTTAGGGCGGTTCATTAATTGGATTTTTCTATATTTTTTAATTTACTTAGGTTAAGCAAATGACTTTGTGGTCCCTTCCTCCTTTCGCTTCTCACGACAAGCGTCGTTCTTCTCCTTCTTAGCCTCAGCCTTACCGGGGTTCGCCTTCGCCTTGTTATCTTGTTTGATTTTCTTCTTTTCAGAATCAGTCAATTTATCTTTCTTCGTTTTATCAATCGCCATATATTTACATATCATTTAAATTCTATAAGCCTATTTTCTTTTTTATGATGGTAGAAGCTTTTGAAATTTTATTTTGAATGTTGTTTGTGAGATTGTATCCAGTTATATTCTTGAATACTTCTTTGTTGCCGTTTACAGCCGCTGCACGAGCTTTACTTGCAGAAGGTGAAGCATTGGGTCGCTTCAACGCATGTCTATTGAATTTTAAAAATCTGAAAGTATTTTTACGATTTTCACCTACAACCATAACTGATCGATCATTAAAATTCTCCACAATCTTGGCGAGAGATCGTTCTGTAGACGACGATAAAACTGTTAATTCTGGAAACCACCTCTTCAAAATTCGTATTTTATCTGATACTGGTAAGGGGTTCGTTCTATTACCATAAGAATGTGATACAATTACCAATGGTATCTTATTCATTTTCTTGGCTTTGCTGATAACCTCTTCAATCATCATCTTGTGTCCCAGATGTGGTGGATTAAATCGACCGTATGTGAATACGACATCCATTTATATAGACCGAGATTTTATTCACTATCTCGGTCTAAGGGTATTCATTCTTTGAGCAGTCTTGCCCATAGCCAACGTCTTACCAACGTTGTTTGCCTCTCGTATAACTTGATTGGCTGTTTTGTTTTTGTTGTCGTAATTCCCGATGAGACCTTTTATCACGTAATTGGGAAGATTCTTCTTCTTTAAATTTACAATTAATTTATTACGTGTGTTAAGAGACAATTTCACCCTTTTCGCAGAGGGTTGACTCATAATGTTTTTTCTAGAGACACTTCCCGGACTAGATCCTGTAACACTCGTAGGGTTGCTAGCGTTTCCCATAGGAACATTTCCTCCGTTGTTACGATTTGGGGTTTTAGGTTTTTTAGGACTCGTAGAATTACGACTCACACTTGTAGCTCTTCCAAAATTCATACTCATAATCCCATTACTGTTACCACCACCCTCTTTGCGATTTATTCTCGCCCCTTTTACAGGGGGTGTCTGCGACTGTGGAGATGTTCTCACACGTTTGTTCCCAGATGATTCAGTTTGATTTCCATTAATGTTTTCGGGTGCATTTCTAACTAGAGTTGGTGCAGGTCGGACAGTTTGGATCTGATCAATCATTTTACCATAAACTTTTGATACCTGTTGGGTAGATGTGGCCATCCAAAGATTGGGTGATACACCACTTCTAGAACACAAAAATATAAAGTTGTTCGCGAGCATAGCGTCACCAGTTGCTAAACAATAGTGATACTTGTTGTTAGTGTTACCCTTGATGTAAGAAACCACCGTCAAAGCTTGTAAAAAATCACCCAAAAACTTAGCTACCTTATCACCGGTAGATCCATCTTTCGCTTTAGCTTTTGATACACTAGATGCAAAACGGTACTCACCACTATTATTTTTGATTTTGTACGCGTAACCACGTTTTGTAGTTGTATTTCTATTGTCATTATTTACTCGTGCTGCATCAGTGTAATAAGCTCCAATAGTTGTCCCACCATTATCGTGATTTATAGTGAAGTTGGGTTGTTTGTAATTCCATGTCAATCTAGAACGAATGTCTTTGTTATTTAAACCAAGCATGAAATATTTACTGTCTTCCTTAGCACTTTCAATAAGCATATTTTTACCGGGGTCCATGAGATTTGCCACAGATACAAGAGGATACATGATCTTACCCTCAGTACCATTTGGAAGTGTGTACTTGGTTCGTTGTATATCAAGGGTTACGGTAGCTTTCTCATCTTCTTGATCAACACTCAAGAACATATTATGACCCGGAGTTAGAATACTTGGGGTAACTTGATCCTTACGAATAGTTACGTCCCTCTCCAAAAATCCGGGATAAATAGAAGGTAAATTATTTTTAACAGCTAATTCAGCTTTACCACCACTCTCAGCTATAAACGCATTTACAAGCTTTATATAGTCTGTCTCCTTAGCTTTGAGTTCTTTACCAAATAGTATATAAACTGGTGATTTTTGGATTTTCTTTACCATTTTAGTTTTTTTCTTGTCTTTTTCAGTGGGTGCAGGTACTTTGACGGACACCTGTATACTTTCTTTACAGAATGTTTTAAACGTCATATTCTTTTTTATAGTTGTATCATGTAACATATCCAAGTACATTAGATACGCAAGGTTCATCATATCATCACCTTTCATATTGAATGACATCTGTGGTGTAGAACCTCTGTATAGATTTTTGGAAAATAGATCTATATGTACAGCTATTCTCTGTTTGGCTTCCTCTTTAGTTTTTCCACCAAATAGATCTACAGTATATTGATTATTAGCAGTCTCATCGTACATAGAAATCAAAAATTGTTGTAAATCTTTATCATTCGTTACCTGACTAATCAATATTTTCAACAATGGTATTAATGTACCTTTACCTATTGGTAAAACATTTATACGTGCAATATTGACAACAGCCGCTTCCGGTGATCGCTTACGTTTTTCCCCCACAGTCTTTGGCCCCACAGTTTGTGGCTTCGCCCGTCTAGCCGCAGCTGCCGCTGCATTTCTACCCTGATTATTAGCGAGAGTCTGTATAGGGTTAACTTGTCTTTGAGGTCGGGTACTCATATGTAATATAGCCTGATATTTTTTTTGTCTAGTCATAGTAAGTATGGCAAACCCTTTTATGTACAGGGAAAATGCGTTTCGCTCTAACGCCAACATGGTAAACCGAAACAATAGTGGTAATGTCATCATGATCTACCCCCATCTAGACCAACAAGTCAATTACCAAAGGTGAACCGGAGTAATGTTAGTAGAATGTATAAAAATTTGGTAGCCTTCCAACAAAGACGGCGTTAATCAAAACTAACAAGTTTAACACCCCTTTGTAATGTGATTTCTGTTACTACCTGCACCGTTCGTGCTGTTTGAAGAAAAGCAAATATAAAGTATATCACAATAGACACCCCTGCGGTGATACCGGTAAATAACCAACCAAAATTGTCTACGCTATTGCAATAAAGTTATATTTTAATGGTTTAATAAGAACGTTACTTATTGTGTGTACAAATATACATATCTCTTCCTCATCCATAAGCTGTATAGCTATGAGAATTCTAAAGCATAATATAACTGTCATGATTGATAAAAGTGTGGAGCACCATGTGACAGCACCATAAATGTATTTATATACGTCACTCCCAAAATTAAGGTTGTGTGTCATAAGAAACATACTAAGTGAAGCGGCACAGAACAGGGTTGCAACAACTGCGAGATTTCCTAATATGAAAGTTATATCAGACTGTAACTGTTTACCATCCTTTTTAGTCTGCCATGCAGACCTAATATAATCACCATTGAATATATCACGTAATGCTGAGATTAACGATTGGTTCTTACCCAATTGGATATGATACATATTTAAATATACTATCTTACTTTTAAATCCTAATCAATCATCATTGACATATTCCTCCTCAACTTCTTCGTCAGCATCAGCATCAGCCTCAACATCCATCTCCCCATCTTCACCCGGATCATCATCTTCATCCACTTCTTCTTCAACAATTTCATCCTTGATCAACTCTTCCGGGTCAGGTTCAACAACAACAACAACAACCTTTTTCTTTTTTGGTTTTGAAGCACTTGGTCTATTAAAAACAGAATCAATACATTTCTGAAATGCAACAAGTCTTGATGGTATTTTTCTATATGATGCTTCAATCTTTTTTATTAATTTTTCTGAAAAACCAAGAGACCTATACACTTTGATGATACTTTTTTGTGGTGGATGTTTATTATATTTGAAATATTTTTCATAAAGATCAACCATTCCAGTATTTAATTTAACTCTTACTATTCCAGATTTAAGAATAGTTATCATCAAATATACACGATCGTAAAATTGAACATCCGGTTCTTCTTGTGTGATAGGTTTTACATATTTGGGTAATACCGGTAACTTCCTATCCTTAAAAGGTAAACCATATGATTTATAATTTTGTTCCAATAGTTGAAGATACCTCTCTTGATGATATACGGGCCTTACCGGTTGTACACGTAGATCATGTATAGGTGGATATATAGTATCATATAAACTATCACCTGGTTTGAGAGAACATGTATTCGCCTCAACTTTACACCTCAACTGTGGTCGTTTGAACACTGACATCTACAATCTGAGAGGAGTCTCTTAACTTAGGTTGGAAAATTTCTAGTTCTGATTTTAAAAGTTCTTGAGCCTGACGAGTTTTAAGTACATTGAATGGTCCCCAGATTTCAACAACCTTTCTCTTATGATCGTACCATAAATAGTCAACACCGAGCATACGGGTCAACCAATAATAACGCTTACCACCTTTACCTACGAAGGAGAACATAAAGTCTTCATCATATTCGGCAACGTTGAGTTCAGTGTAATGAGACACGGGAGGATTATAGGGAGCCATTATTCAATATACTAATCATACGATCTATTTGTTTATGTATGTTTACCCAACTGAACCTCTTAAATACTTTTTCGCGAGTATTCACAACAAACTTTCCCTTGTAACAATAATCCAGAGCATCCGCGACAGCCATGGCGTCAACAATCACCCGCTCTCCAGATAATTCATTTCCACCTGTATATAGATGTGTGACACCCGATTTTATATAAATTGCATCGTCACCCATTGTATCCCGGAATGTTGGGATATCAGTTAGGATCTGTGGCTTGTTGAAATATGCATGCTCTATAGAAGAGAGACCAAAACCCTCGGACACACAAGTGTTAATACCAACATCACATTCAGAATAAAGTTTGTTTATGTCACCCTTTGTTAATTTTTGTGGACGAGTATTTAATATGAAATGTTGAGTGTAATCCATATAATTAAGACCTCGTTTAAACAATTCAACGTATACATGTTCTTCGATTTTACAATGTTGATCACAATCAGTTGTTCCACAAGCTATATATAATTTGATAGATGGGTCATACGCATGTCTCGATAAGAATTCCACAAACCCACTTAATGTAGCCGCCCAATTCTTACGAACAGAATTACGATTCATATTCAAAACGGTAAACGACGAGTCAGTATCCACGACATATGGTTTCAATTCATCAAAGTTTACACCATGTTCTAAAACAGAAACCTTAGATGCGTCAAACTTAAGATCATCGATGAGATATCTAGTCCAACACTCTAAAAAGGTGAACCAGTGATATACACGATCCTTCAACTCATTGAACATTAATATATCTGACCATCGTTGGCAAAGGTCGATATACACACTAACCTTGTGGGTCGGATCTAAAGTTTTAATATAGTTATAGACTATTCCAATATTTGCATAAATGAAAATATGATCGGGTTGTTCATCATCAACCTTCGATCTAAATGTATCACATCCAAAACTATTTGGATCCCCTATAGGTGAAAGTTTAATCCGGGGATCTATGAATACGTTGGGTAATTCTTTTTCTTTATTATAATTAATTGTATACATAACAACTTCAACATCTTTCGATGCTAGATAATTAGCTACTCTTTGGATGACCTTTGAGTACCCCAGTGTCATCCTTGGATCCGCTGATACGATCAAGAGCTTCATGCTCAAGTCGCTTTTCATATAACTGTTCAGCAATCCTTAAATGTTTTGAGGTATACACTTCCTTCTTGTTTTTCTTATCATTCTTCGTCACACGCTTCTTCGGTTGAAAATCCATTACTCTTCTTCTTCATCTTCATCGAATTCTTCGTCACTTAGGGAGATAGATCCACAACTACCCTCTTCATCGGATGGGTCATAGTCAGAATCACTTTCCGAAATTTCTTCGTAACCGAAACGTGTACGGACGAATAAACCAGTCTTCTCGAGATCATCGGTATCGTAATACCCAGACACACTTTCCTTGGGAACATCTTCAACTTCTTCATTGAAGATGTATATACCACCATGATTTTTCGTCAACAGTTGAACTTGTATTGTGGGACCCATATCTTCTACGATACGAGCCAGTGACACGATATTATCCGTCAATACAATATCAACCAATTGATTTCTCATCTATGAAGATTAGTTATTATTTTCTTAAACTATTTTAACTATGCATGTTCTAAAGGATCGTGATATAAAAGAGAATGATGCTGTCATGTTTGACATTGATGATACGTTAATATTCACGAATGGACAAATAAATGAACCCATCTTGGAATTATTACATTATTCTAAATCTCTAGGCTACAAAATTGTCATCATCACAGCACGCCCTCATCTCCAACCAGTTGTAAAATATACCATAAACCAATTGAAACGTACCAATATACCTTACGACGTTTTGGGTTTCTCACCTGCGATACAGAAGGGTTATATGAAACAACAGATGGGGTATAATTTCATACTGTCAGTAGGTGACATGCCGACGGATCTCACAGATACATTATATGGTCTAAAAGTCTAACACTTCCAATTTGTTCCACAATTGAGACAACTCACAAAGACTGTCATGGGTTCATCAGCAGATCTTGTTTGCATCTGAAAGTATGTCGTCTTGATAGATTTACAACGCCCACATTTGAAGAATCCATCCTGATTCTTCAATTCCTTGGAATGGTATTCCTTTCGAATATCTCTATAAACTAATTCTTCTAATGTCTTGGCATATGGACCATCCGGCAAGAGTTCCTTGGGACTGTATTCGATAAATTGAAACGTCTTCACTTTACCATTTATCAGGTTTTCTCGATTATCAGGACATCTCTGAATACTATTTTTTAGTTCCACAAATTTATGTTTATATCGATCACGAAACCGACGATTCTCCCACGTCGGGACGTCATCAAACTGTTTAGAACGACGCACACTCCAGTTGAATATACAACGTTCTAAGTTTATACATATCGTATTATCATCAGGAAGGTTGAGAAGTCTAGAAAATTCACGTGTGACATAGGATTCCATTATACTATCAGATGTGAATTGTTTTAACTTAGGTTACGCAAGTGGCAAACCTTCGACTGGGAATGCCATTCTGTCGCACCCCTTAGATTCAGGGGAACAAACGTTGAACACACCTGACACACGCCTGGAGTTTCTAGTGGGTACGTACGCATCATCCAGGGCACGGGTATATTTTTCATAGTACATCACTCGTACAATGATCAGAACGATAATGAGGAGTATGGCGAGGCGATACATCTTGATACTACACAACATTTTTGTCTTTGAGAATAGCAGGGATGACAACAAAAGTTGTGATACTTCATGAAAAATTGGGCGACATAGAAGAAATTGAACTAGACTTGGCACCTCACGTAAATGAGGCACACTTACTACTCATGCGACACCCGACATTTATAGGTCAGTGGTCTGAGATTGACGTTGTTGTTATGAAAAGTGAGGTAGGTACTGTACATAACGAAAACACGTTACCGGAACCCTTCGACTACGAAGATGTTCTCGGTCCAATTTTACTTGTCCGGATGGATGAAAATTCCGAACCTCAGGATTTTACACTCGATGAATATATATTATTTACTTCGAAGGAATGAATGCGTCACAGTTCAACACTGCATTCGCATACTTCATGGTAAGTTGAAAATGTACATAGGCCCAATCCGCAACATTATCCATACTGGGGTTTCCCGATAGAGGACTATTATTGACAACCGAAATAACATCAACCTTTTTACCATTCGTAATTTTAGTCATGGCTTCCCCGACTTCCTTCAACCACATGACATGCTTTTCATCGTTACAATCGAAACTTCTCACGAAATGAGACATTTATATTATATGGGATTCTTTTCTATAAGTAACCTTGCACTTGGGTCTGTGATGTTCGTCCACCGGGGTCTCCAAATCTCCGAAATGAGATGATCATTTTCCTTTCCATACATTCGCCAGAAAATAGATCGGTACAGTGACTCTTCTTTCGTCAATGGTATGTTATGACCATTCGACTTAGTTACAATATCATGATATGTTTTCGAATCAATTTCATTTTCGGCGTATTTTTTAACACTGTCGACCCAGTTCGCACCGACTGCATCACTCATACCATCCTTCTGTCGCCATAGAATTTCATGAGGTAAATACCCTTCAAATGCTTCACGTAATATACGCTTTTCCATGCGATCAATTTTCTCATTTTGGTTAATAGTCATACAAGCTTCTATGAATTCTTTATCGAGGAATGGTACCACGAGGTCAAGACCATGAGCACCGGCACAACGATCGGCTCGTAAACCATCGAATTGGTGAATCAAACGAAGACGTCTCATATTTTCACACGCAAACTCTTCAACATTTGGAGCATTATGAAAGTATAAATACCCACCCAGAATTTCATCACTCCCTTCACCCGAAAAGATATATCTACACGACGTGTGTTTCTTAATGTATTTACATAAAAGCCACATTGGTGTGCTCGCACGAACCGTCGTCGTATCATATGATTCGAGAGAATGAATAACATCGTTTAGATGTGATATACCTTCCTCAGGCGTAAAAATTACTTCTGTATGTTCCGTATCCAAATAGTCCGCAACTTTTCGTGCTGCAGTCAAGTCTGGACTATTCGGTAACCCGATAGAAAATGTTTTGATTTTTCCCATGATATTGGTAGCGATTGCTGCAATGAGACTACTATCCAAACCACCGGAAAGAAGGAAGCCGACGTCGCGATCGGTATTATTAATTCGTTGTTGAACCGCGTATTCCAACGTCTGCCTCAAAAGTGTCTTTGAATCATTATTTAGGTATTTATTAATATCCCAATATCCACTGTGGTAACAAATGAAATCATTCACATGGGAATCAAATAAATGACCGGGTGGGAAAATATTGATTTCAGCATTCATGAATAAAAGAGCTTTAGCCTCACTCGCAAATGCGATCGAGTCATGACTGTACCTACAATAGAATAGAGGTCTCACACCAACAGGATCTCTCGCAGCAAGAAGACGTTTACCATCTGTGTAAATAAATGCAAAATCACCCGATATGAGTTTGAGTGTATTTACGATACCAACATCTTTTATCAATGGCATGAGTACCTCACAATCACTTTTTCCCTTTTCCAACCCCGTTCTAAATTCACGATGATTGTATATTTCACCATTACACACCAACATAGACTTATTATCTACAAACGGTTGCATACCCGTCGGTGAAAGATCATTTATGGCGAGACGGTAAAAGTCCATTCGGCACTTTCCTATCGTCTTGGTGTCGTAATCATCAGGACCACGATGTGATAGAAGATACGAAGAAACATCAACATCTTCACCAAATAGTGCAAAGATGCCACACATGAATACACCTATTACTTTATTTTTAAGCTAAATTCGAGAATGTCTCTATAGGATACATCATCAACTACCGCATCCATCTCCTGCCCAGACATATCTATAGACTCTACATTACCAGCATCGATCGTGTTAAATCGTAACACGTTATAAAAAGATACATTCGAACGAGATGCGATTAGATCAATCGTATTGAAATCGTATGTATCTATTTCTAAATATTGCTTCACCTGTTCCGGTGTTCGTTCCCTGATATTCACAATTTCAAGTTTTCGCTTTTGTTTTGACATGTCAAACGATGGCCATACACCATGCCTTGACCTGAATGATGCTATATAATTTACACAGTCAAGAGCCTTTTCTTTGTCAGAGAAACAAATAAGTCTCGGTTTAGAGCTGGGATCCACAAGACTCAGGTATGACCCGTTTACATTTAATTTTACAAAGTGGAACTGCATTTATTTAATATAAGGAAAAAACTTTAACTAATATATATGAACTTCCCAAAAACACCTGGTCAGTGTAAATATATGCTCGCCCTCAGGTCACCCAAACCTATCGTCATTGGGACAGGGCCTGCAGGTTCAGGGAAGACAATGCTTGCGTGTCAAGTTGCTCTCGATCATGTCACAAAATATCAACGTCCAAAAATTGTATTGACTCGACCTATCGTAGCAGCTGATGAAGATATGGGGTATCTTCCGGGGGATATGGATCAGAAGATGGAACCTTGGACAAAACCAATGTTTGATATTTTTGAACAATACTTTTCATACAATCAGATCGAAAGGTTTGTAAAGATAGAACCACTTGGATACATGCGTGGTAGAACGTTCAGTGATACACTCATCATCGCCGATGAGATGCAAAATGCTACACCCAATCAGATGAAAATGCTTTTAACAAGAGTCGGTGAAGGTACCAAACTCATAGTGACCGGTGACTTGGAACAATCCGATCTCGGTCCTGATAATGGTCTCAGAGATCTCATCTACAAGATGCAGTGCCAAGACCTCTACTATATCACACATGTAGAAATGGAAGATGAAGATATCGTTCGACACCCAGCGGTTAAAGAAGTATTGGGTATCTTAAACAATTAATGTGGTTCTCCGAACACCTACAAACATTAGAGGAACCCGTACCTGATCAGAAAGTTTGGTGTCAACATCCAGATAAACTAACTGTATTGTTCATTGAAGGTGATCGAAAACCATTGACAAAGTTTAACTTATGGAACATCGCTCACGTCTATGGTGGTACCGACGTTGGACTTCATATCATTTGTTCACCAAGGAATCTGAAAGATATGAAAGATTGGACCAAAGGATGGACCAATGTAACAATTACATGGGATTCTCTTCATTCAATTGATGGGTATAATACATTCTCATGTTCATCAGAATTCTATACACGTTTTACATCTACACATTTGTTATTGATGCAATGGGACTCCTATATTTTTAAACCCGTTGATGATCATTTATTTGAGTATGACTATGTTGGAGCACCGTGGAGAGAAGCTGTTATTGATACTAACTGTTCATGGAAAAAACCCGAAGACGTCGGTGACATGCCACATGCTCGTGTAGGTAATGGTGGATTTTCGTTACGAAAAGTTATTCCATGTTACCAATACTGTATTGAGAATAGTGACAAAAATAAAAAACTTGATGATGTCTTTTTCTCTTTTGATACTAGTTTTAACATTCCATCGAAGGAAGTTGCATATGATTTTGCTGTCGAAACTAAACTGCGAGATGTTGAGCCACCAAAGTCACCCGTGGGTATCCATAAAATATGGAGTTATCCGGGAGAATTTGGGGAAGAAGATTTTAAACGATGGCATCGAGATAGTAATCAATGTGTAAATCGGGACGACCATTGAAATTTGGAAAATCTAAATCCTTTATAGGAAATGGTTCTGTTTCTGGCTCAATCATATTAACAAGGTCGCGTCGAACGTATGTTACTTCGAACACCTTTGGGAAATTATTATCAATCCATGGGATCAACGGATAATTGTTGCCATGGACATGAATACATACAAAATGCTTGTTGAGATACCCAAATACCTCATCAATTATTTTATCATACTTCAGAAGATTATCTTCTAGATGAAACTCTACGACAATTTGTGAAAAGTTTGTCAAATACTTTGAAACCGGTAACGATACCCATTCCGCACCCTCGACGTCTATTTGTGCCATTAAATTTTTATTGTTGGTATGACCATTTTTCTCGATATGAGCATCAATCGTATCGAGATTCTTTTCCTTTATATTTGACACACCCTCCTTAAAAAAATTAATATATGAAGGCTTGTCGGTAATAGCATCAATCGTGTGATCGTATACATAACATGGTTTTTTATATTTTTCATAAAATGCTTTTTCAAAATAAATTTCATCATTTGAACCATAACTATATAAAGCGTCATACTCTACGGAAGTATCTGCCACTACATATCCACCGTCATTCATATTTCCGATACGAATTTTTTTTAAATCTGTTCGATACGGTTTCATGTATTGTTTCAACCGTTTACATATGTCAACATATTTAACAACTGGATTCATTATATTATAATTATGGTTAAAGGCTTTAAGTGATTAAAAATAAAATGATTATAGATGCTTTTCCTTTTCATAATGAAGTTGATCTTATTAAAAAGCGACTCACTTATTTATCACCGGTTATAGATAAATTTGTTATTGTCGAGTCAACATATACACACCGAGGAGAACCAAAAGAACTTTATTTTGAAAAAAATAAAGAAGTTTTCGAAGAATGGTCAGATAAAATTATACATGTCATACTTGATGTTGTCCCACCAGATTCGAATCCATGGACCATGGAACATATGCAACGTAACCATATTTTAAAAGGTCTCACTGACATCCCAGATGATGCGATTGTTATGATTTCAGACGCTGACGAGGTTCCTAAGATTGAACTACTCAAACAAATTCCTGATCTAACCAACCCAATATCCTTACATATGATAACGTTTAATTATTCTATTGACTATTACCAAACTTTCGAGAAATGGTTCGGGACAGTTATATCAACGAAGAAGAATGTAGTCGAAAAAACACCTCAATACTTTAGGGATAATCGTTGGAAGTTTTCATACGTTGAATATAGTGGGTGGCACTTTTCCTCGTTTGGTGATGAAAAGTTCTTGGCGAACAAATTAAGAAGTTGTGCAGAATGTTATGATGATGGATTCGATGAAAATATGGCTGGGAAATATTTAAATGAAAAATTATCCCATAACGGAAAATTTAAATTAACACCTTCACCCCCCGAACTATTACACGGTGTTCCGGAAGTATTTAAATAAAATATCAGGATACTACAAGATATGTCTCGATACGAAGAGATTTACAGCACCGCCAAGGGCATTATGAGTGGGAGTGTCGATATCGAGTTGCCAGCCATCTCCGTGTTTGTTATATTATTACTGTCCCTCATGTATATGGTCACCACATCGATCAGTATTGATGTCTATTCTAAATGTAGTGATGTCAAGGGTAAAAAAATGTATGACAGACTTTTCAAATATATGTCGCATAGCCTCGTCGCCGCACTCACCATACCATTGACCCTCGTTCTCACGAAGATGTTCAATAATGATACCGGTGCGTTCATGATGCTCTACGGTATTATGGGTCTCATCGTCTCAATGGTGGCCGTTGATCTTACACGGAAGTGTAATGTGAACGATAAACTCAAGGTGATGTGGTCTCGTTTCTCATTGGGACTTCATACGATTGTGTTACTGATCGGTCTATTTTTATCGGCTCGGAAAGTAACATGAAGGAGGTAGTCATGTCCATCTGGGTGATCTTGCTCTACGTGATTCGTAGAGCAGGTACACTGTCTGTAGATGAAAAGGTATATATATTAGAACTTGCCGGATACATCACTAGAAGAGCGGAACAAGTGGATGGATCGACTCTGTTAAGAGAAGTGACGCAATACCTATCATCGCCAAACGACCATTTACTAGCTCCGTCTCAGGCTTCCAGAAACTCTTTACGTACCCTTCACCCTTAGAATTCGCCGCTGTTCCGAGAAACGCCAAACTGGTAACAGCGACAGAAAGACCAACATTGTCATGAAATTGGCTTACCCGTCATCACTTATAGCGGAAGTCTAACACTAGAGGCAACTGCATTATACTTTCTTTCGCTCCTTCTCTTTTAAGTATATGACGTGTAACATGTAGAGGTTCACAATCAGACCAAGGATCGTCACGACAGTTGTACTATCCATTCCTGTTCTGTACTGATAAGAAAGCCATAAAAGTCCAGCGAGTAAACTGAGTGTCGCATATTGTTTCGTGACCCGAACCTTCTTGGTCTCTATAATCTCTACAAGGTTATCCCATATTTGGTAAATACCAATGAGTAACGCGATGAACGCATCGAGTTCCATCTTGCTTTATATAAATATTTTTTTATAATAAATGGAAACCATACTTTCAAAATTCACAGGGAAAATTAATGTTAAGAGTATCGAAAAGTGCTACAATGAAATCAGGGAGAAGTATCTGGAAGATGGTATTCAGAAGTCTGACCTCGCTCCGATCGTTACCATGTTGATGATCGAAACCTCAAAGTTCAAGAAGCTCAAGGGTTCTGAGAAACGTGAACTTGTCATTGACATCATCGATAAGATCATCGAGGAAATTGAACCAGGCGACGAGGATACAGAATTCGAGATGGTTCTCAAAACATTGGTCCCCTCTATGATTGACAGTTTCGCGGTTGTACTAAAGGCTAATAAGGCTTTGTGTTGTTTATAATGAAAGGATGAAGTTCCCTTCACTTGAAAAAATGGTCGAATATGGCATATATACTGTGAAAGATCTCGTTCTTTTTTCACAAAATAGACTCGTCCCGAGAAACACCAAAGTCTATTCTGACTGTTCAGAATGTCACTATGTATCAATCGATCCTTCATGTCCCAGGTCACATTAAAAAAAATATAAATGTATATTAAATGTCTAACGTTATTTTACCGTTGGTTCTTTTAGGATCGATGGGTAGCTCCGCGGCGGGTATCGCCTACGGTATTAAAACAGACTGGGAATTTTTGGGAGGTAAGAAGGAAGAAGAAGTTTATGTAGCACCAGTAGCTGATATAGGGGGTGGCGGTGAGACGGGGTCATTGGTGATTGAAAATTTCGTCATCGGTGGTGACACTGATGATATGACTCTACTCGGGGAAGTGGTTGAGGATGCTGCTGATACTACTCCTGCTATCAGTACTATATCTGTAGGACATACGGTACCCGATGACGATGACGAGAATATTGTATTTGGGTTATCCGCTATGCCAGTGAACTGTCCGGACATGGGGGAAGATGGTCAATCGGCTTTATCGGGTTTCGCGATGAATGATGATGGAAAGTATGATTATTCATGTAAAACTCTCGAAAATCCAGGACCACTAGCTTTTGGTAAGGTTGGTGGCTATACCAGTCATAGAGGTGAACTAGGTGACTTACACGGAACAAGTGCTGTATGTAAGTCTAACCAGGCACTATTGGGTTTCGTTCTTGACTCTAATAAATCCGGTACTAAGGCAGGGTATAGGTTTGACTGTATCGATCTAAAAGGCCCAGCGAAGGTGAGAACTGCCTTGACAGCGTATACACCTTATACTTCCAACACGGCGACACAGATAGACAGTTTTAAGGCATTGAAACCAAAATGTGGTGAGGATGAACTCTTACAGGGATTCGCCCTTGAAAAGAGTGGTAACAACATGCGATACATCTACCGGTGTGTCACCCCTGGTTACGAGGCGGATTAATTACCAGGCCAAGTGCCGACTCTAAACTATTTTGATTTCGCTGAAGTGGTTTCGATCGCTTCAGCACTAAACCATCATTTGTATTTTTTATTTCATTCATCTTTTTAGCGTTTGAAATAAATGGTACCGTATTATTCTTCATTGGTTCAGTGATTACTTTGTTCGGCATAATAGCATCAATCACGGCATTCTCTCTAAACTCTTCGATCGTCATGTCACCACCAAATACTTTCAGGGAGAAACGATTTGGGGCTCTCTTTATAGATTCTAATTTACCACTCAATCTTTTACGCATCAATGTAATATTTCCACATATGATACTTCCCTTATTGACACCATATTTATCAAGTGCGTAGGACTTCATACAACTCCAGGAACAGAAGTTACCCAGTGTTGTAAATCTTTTCCGACGATCGTCGTAACTGTACGGAAGCTGTAACGATTCCGTCTCAAATGGATGACAGCACCACCAACACCACATCTTTATATATTAAAAAAATATACCCTTTAAATAGGATGAATAATAATCAGAACAATGGTTCGACCATCATTCTGTTACTCATCATCATGATGATCAGTTCGTCAATCTCATCAGTTGGTGCTGTACTAGGATTCAATATACTATCCTATGTTAAACCCAGCTCAAATGTGAAGTCGTATATCAGGACACAAGATGATCGTCTCACACAACTCGGGAACGAAGTTGGAATCGATGGAAACGCTCTGAAAGACGAGATCGTCGATGAGACTAAAAGGGCATGTCTTGTACCTATGGGTGCGGATGGTAAATGCCCAAAGGGTATGCAACGCATGTCTAATGGGTGCTGCGAGTTTATAGATCCTCGAGCTCAGACGTCGTTGGATATGTTAGCTAAGATGGCACCCGATCTGGCGATAGGTATCATAGGTGGAGTACTGGCTGAATATGTTATACTAGCTGGTGTTAATACAGGTACTTATTTACTTCGGGGTACGAACACAATGGGGGCGAAATTGGGTGCAGGTGCGAGAGCAGGTACGGGTGCAGGTGCAGGTGCGAGAGCAGGTGCAGGTGTAGGAGCAGGTGCGAGAGCAGGTGCAGGTGTAGGAGCAGGTGCGAGAGCAGGTGCAGGTGTAGGAGCAGGTGCGAGAGCAGGTGCAAATGTAGGAGCTAAAATGGGTGCGAGTGCGGGTGCCAAAATTGCTACTCAATTCGGTACTCGTCTCGCGTGGGCAACGGCATGTGGTCCCATATGTATAGCAGTCACGGTAGCTACTGCGGTATTTACAATCGCTTTAGATTTAACCGATCCATTTGGATATAACAATTTTACTGCAAATGAAACTATAAGGCGTAAAAGAAACGCAGTGGATGTAATGCTTCAGAAATCGATGATAGAATCGAAGCAGTCATACCCAATGACATTCCCACTCACTGTTGCGTTTCCAGATTTCAATAAAGAATTAGAAGAAAAAATATTCATAGAATTTTTACCAGATGCATTAGAACTTATGCCAAAGGATTTGATGATTCAATTTTTCACTTCCATGTTAAAAGGTGAACCGTCAACGGATAAAGATGTTTTAGATGCATTTGGTGTAGCCATGGATACAGCATTAGCTAACATAGCGAAAAGAGATGATATAATGTATGAATTCTATGCGGGTAAGGGTAAAAAAAGTGAAATAGAGAGGGTACCTTTTATGTCTACAAAAACTCGAATCGGTGTAACACTTTCAAAGAAAGGTGTGGATAAATACAATGAACGTATGAAAGATAAACATTTATTATACTCAAACCCCCATCGAAGTCCACCCAAAGACAAACCAGATGATTACACACCATTCGTCGCGATGTATACAGATACATACAGGGAAATTAACGTTTCCAATCCCGGAAGTGAAAACAATCCAAATGTCGTCGAGAAAAAAATTGAAAGACCGATATGCTTGGCCATGCCATATGGTATGCTCATCGCAGATTGTGAATATGGATTTCGATCGACGAAGCATAGTCAACGTTTGAATCCCGCTACCTATGGTGTAAAGTTCAACTATGCGAGAGGTGATTGTGATTTTACGAATGATTATTGTAAACGTTTGGGTTTGGATTTCAAGGGAAACGAATGTAAACTTCGCCCTGGTCAAGAAGTAGCTGAACTCATACTTGGTAAGACTATCACTCGTGTCTACGTAGAAGACTGGGACAATAGGATAGAAGCCTGGAAATCTGGGGACCCAGCGAGTATAACACTCGCGACCGTTTCGTTACTGGCACCGGTAATAGCACCATGGATCGCCAAGGGTATAGCTGCCATTAAGGATACGTACGGTCGTGGTGTAGGAACACCCATGGTTTGTGGTCCAGATAAGGAGAGGAAGGGTGAACTTTGTTACCCAAAGTGTCGCACAGGACCCGGTGGTAAAACAATCTATGAATCAAGGGCCCTCGAATGTGAAGGGACTTGTCCAACTGGAACCACCAATACAGGGTTTACATGCTTACAATCTACTAGTAACCGTTCTCACTTGGCATGGACACATAGGAAGCATTGTTATAGCAAATACGATGGCAAGGGTTATTTAAGTCGGGGTGCTTCTACCTGTAACGCACCATGTATGGAAGGGTATAAACGACGCTCAAGTGCCTTAGGTTCCGCATTCTGTGATAAACCAAGGAATCGTTACTCGAGAGCTGGTGATGCGAAGGTACCAGATAAATGCCCCGAAGGTAAAGTCAGAGATGCATCACTCTGTTACAAACCATGCAAACCCGGCTATAGAGGAAATGGACCTACTTGTAAAAAGTCAGAAGAAAGTAAACAGAAGAATCCATACAAAGTGTGATTTATTTTTCTCAGTACATTGTAAATGGCTGCTGCTGCTGCTAGAGTCGGTGGTGATGTCGTTATGAACCTGAAATCATTAAGAGGTCTCGGCGACACATCCACATTCTTTAAAAATATGGATAATGTACCCGTCGATGCTCTTAGGGGTATATCAAAGTCTGACATGACAGATTTACTTAAGGGTTTCGATGATGTTCAATTGGCCAAGATCGGAAAGAAACTCGACCCGAAATATGTTGAGGGGATGAACCCAGCGTTGGCTGCAAAGCTTAAACCACCGACGTTGATTTCGAAGAGTATAGACGGTGTTAAGTTACTTTCCACTAACACAGTAAATGGTGTGAAAAGGTTGAGAACTAAAATGGGTGGTAACATATCGGCATTCAAGAAGAAAGTTGGTTGGAGTTCTAAAAAGGCAGACGATGCTACAGAGGCGATGAAGAAGGGAAATAAAAAAAGCCTTGAGGATGCTGCAGATGAGGTAGCTGAAGCTGCACCAAGTGCTGCCAAGGAAGGCGATGCTACTGTCCGGGGTTCAAAAGAAGGGAGAGAAGGTCTCATGAAAACCGGTCTCTACGTGACGGGTGGTGTATTATTAGCGATGATGATGTATGATACACTCAACCCCTTCGAAGCAATACATAAAGCTGTCAAAGAAACGGGGCAGGTTGTCCGAGGTCTCAAAGAGGTTGCCGAGGAAAGTGCGGAGGTTGTCCTAGAAGTCGCGGGTGCGGCAGGTGGGGCGGCAGGGGGTCTCTTCAAGGGTGGTTTTAATTTGATTTCTTTCATTACCAACAACTCTGGGTTGTCATCCTCATCCTCAATACTCTGCCTCATTCTCATTTTCGCAGCGGTGATGATGAGTTTCCTAGGTGGAAATAAGAAATAAACATTTAAAGAAATATCAATCCTTTATACCAATGATCCTTAGTATCGATGTTGGTATAAAGAATCTTGCGATGTGTTTACTCGATGAAGATCGTGAAAATCTCGTAGTACAGTGGGATGTGTCAGGTGTACCACCCCAACACGCAGATGGTGTATATGTATCCCTTCGGAAACACCTTGATGAAAAACCATGGGTACTTGATGCGAAGACGATTTTGATTGAAAAACAACCCGATCGTAACAAGAAGATGGTGTCGGTCATGCACTTTCTCCATGCCTACTTCATCATCAAGTGTCCAGAAGCCGAAACAATGTTATATGATGCTCGTCACAAGATCCCAGATGTTGCCGGTCCCGGTAAGGCACAATATAATAAACGAAAGAAGGTTTCGATCGAAAGGTGTGAAGCTTTTATTCGTCAAGATGAAGTGAATGCTCACTGGCTCGATACATTTATAAAGTCAAAGAAGAAAGATGATCTCGCAGATACTGTGATGCAAGCACTCTCATTTGTCAATAGAATTGAAATTAAACCAGCTACAAAACAAAAGAAGACCACAAAATTAGTTGCTCGACGTCCCAATGAAAATCAAAAGAGAACTAAATATTCGAAATCAAATTTAGCATGGATTTATATAAATGATAAAAAACATATGACAACAAAAAGATTTGAGAAAGACCTTAATAGATATTATAAAAATGTAGACGACCTCGTTAAAGATATGAAGTAAAGTATATATAAATGAGTCTCGCCATTCGCATGTGTGCCCCCGTCAACAAACCCAACTTGGACAAGGTTATCAAGAATAACAGACGTCTCAAGTCTGTGTTTCATTCCCAGAAGCCCTTAAGGAACAAACATCGTATAGCACTCGATGAGTTGGATTCATTCTTGGAACTCGTTGATGAAGCCATTGATGCTTTGAATGACAGCCAGCTTGAAATTGAAAAGTCTCAAGAAAAATTATATAAACTTTATGATTTTTGTGGTGAGGTTCCAATGGATGATAAATGTAAATATTAAAGATTTGAACGGATAAATATGTATAATGCAAAAGGTCCTCGATCATGGATTCGTTCGTCTCGTGGATCACATGCCTCAGAAAGAATTGGATTCATCGATCGTCCAATCCGCAAGAGTCTCCTACGGTGACGGTACCAAAACCTCTCGTGGAGATCGTGGTCTCATTCGTTACCTCCTACGCCATTGGCACACAACCCCTTTTGAAATGGTCGACTTCAAGTTTCACATCAAAATGCCACTCTACATCGCCAGACAACACCTTCGACATCGAACTGCCAGTGTAAATGAACTTTCTGCTCGGTACTCGGTGGTACCCAAGGAATATTACGAACCTACTACCTACCGTGGTCAGTCCGAAGTGAATCACCAGGGTTCAGAGGGTATCGTAGAATTCAAGGGTAACCTAGATGAAAAAGTGGCTCAACAATTAAGTCAATCATTCGACGTCTATGAAGAACTTCTTGAAAATGGGTGCTGTCGAGAACAAGCTCGTGGCACTCTACCACAGTCGACGTATACCGAATTTTACTGGAAAATTAACCTTCATAACCTTCTCCATTACCTTCACCTCCGTATGGATGCCCATGCCCAACAGGAAATTAGAGATTATGCGACGGCCATTTTCAACTTGGTGAAACCATTGGTCCCCATCACGATGGAAGCATTTATGGATTTTAGGGTTAATGCCATACAACTCACTGGACCAGAGATTGAGGCAATTGCGAATGGTACAGAGATCGCATCACCCGGTGAGCGTCGCGAGTTTCAGGAAAAGATAAAACGTTTAAAAATAAAATCATCAGAATAAGTACCTATGATTACAAATGCGTCTGCTATAATGACAACCCAAACACTCTTTAATTTTGAGCTGAACCGTCGCCCCGATTTAGCCCGTAAATATGGGTATTTTAAGGTGATTGAACCTAAAACTACCACACATAATGATGAAAAACGACTCAGCTACATTGAATTCGAAATGTCGCGCCGACCCCGTGCAGCATTCAGAATGAAAAGGTATAAAAAATAAATATTCCTTAATAATAAATGCTTGCCATAACAAACACTTTCACCGTATTCGCCGCCGATAAAAAGAACAAGGGGTTCAAGAGATTGAGTAAGAAGATCCAAAAGGAACGTGACACTGATGTGGACAAGATCAAAGAGAAGGTCTCTGATATTTTCCGTGATGAACAGCGTCGTATGAAGGGGTATTTTGATGAACATAATAAGTTGGTCAAAAAGAATGACGCTCCCAAAAAGAGGGGGAAAAAGTCTATCGACTTTTACGAAAAGTAAACCATAAGGTACATAGAACAAAAAACATCGCTAGAGGTGGATTGTCCCCAAACTTCTCAGCCAGTAGAGCACACACCACGCTGTACTGGACGAGCCTAACTTCTTGTTGTGTTTTAACCATAGTACGTTTCATAGACCCCCTAGACTTTTGAAGACCCGTGACAGCCGTACTTATTTTACCTATCGTCCCAGGGATCTCTGTCGTCTTCATGAATATATCACCAACATCCACGGATTCTATAATCTGTTGTTGGATGAGAGGTTCTAAGTACGTGAAATAGTTAAATTCTGGATCCAGTTTGAGACATATACCCTCTATGGTGGAGAAGGCTTTGGCGAGATACACGAAACTACTTGGTACGACGAATGGTTTTTCCATCGCGAGTTGTACCGAGAGGTCATCGTTCACAATCCCAGAACCATCCAAGGTCTCTAAGTATCCCAGTATGGTTTCAAAAAATAATTCAATATCGAAAACATCTGAAGATGTTGGAACGATCACACCCAATTTGACAAGTGTATCGACTATACCAGCTGTGTCTCGGGTGACTATAAATCCAAAGAGGGTCTTAAACCCATCTCTCAGTTCTTCGGAGAGTGGTACGAGTAATCCAAAATCATAAAAGACAAGTTTACCTTTGGACGAAAATCCCAAATTACCCGGATGTGGGTCAGCATGGAAGATACCATTGTCCATTGTTTGTATGATGTATGAGTTGATCAGGGCTTCACATATCTTCTTCTTATTCACTTTGGGGTCTGTGATTTCAGTTAACTTGACCGAAGGTACATATTCCATGACAATCATCTCATCGGTAGAATACTTTTTATACACTCTCGGAACCTTCACCCAATCAACATCTTTCATACTTTTTCGAAACTTTATAGCATTATCAATCTCTTGATTATAATCAGCTTCTCCCAAAAGATATTCTATGGACTCATCAAGTACTGAACCTGAACTGTTACCGGTATCAAAACCAACACGTTCTAAGAAATTTACGATATCCCGTATAGTGTCTGTATCTTCCCTCATGATATCCAGAATTCCTGGACGTTTTATTTTTACAACAACCTTTTGACCGTTATGGAGTACAGCCATATGGACTTGACCAATACTCGCGGATTTAAATGGTACAGGGTCAAATTCTTTGAAAATCTCATAATCTATGACGGTCTCGAATTCTACGGGTGGGACATCATCTTGAAGTGATTCTAATTCTTTTGTAAATTCTGGAGGATAGAGGTCTCCCCTCGTCGAAGCGATCTGGCCTAATTTTACAAATGTTGGTCCGAGTTCGAGAAGTTCCCCCTTCGTCCATTGACCAAGCTCTCTTTTGTTTTGTACAGTGGCATTCTTCCATAGAAACTTACCTGCAAACTTCCATGTTTTCAACTTTCTACTAGGAAGTTTGATTGGTACGTGTTGAGCAACACATAACATTCTACTTTCTACTGATATTTTATATCTATTCTAATAATAGAATGAAGATTCATATCGTCGGTGCAGGCCCTACGGGTATGTCCATCGCGTGGGAACTGAAAAAGTTTACAGACCATGAAGTGTTCGTCTACGACAAAAAACTTTCAGCAGGTGGTTCGTGGTGGGAACCATCTGTTGATACAAGAGATATGCACGCACATCGTATTGTATTTGATCGTGCATTTATCAACACAAAAAGTTTATTCAAGGAAATGGATATCAAGTGGGATGATATATTTGAAAAAGCTGTAACCGATAATGCCGATATCATTCGTGAACATCTTTCTTCGAAGGACTACATGACTCTCGCATCGTTGGCCATCAAGGTTTTATCGATGCCATGGAAATATAAAAAGATGTCACTCAAAGATGCTGTCGGAGAACTATCTGAAAAGGGACAAAAACTTTTAGAAGCTGTTACACTCATCATAGATGGTGTGACTTGGGATGTCATGACAGCATATGAATTCGTCAAAAGTTTTGATCATGTTGGACTTTCTTCTCCATACACACAAAAAGTTTCTGGTAAAGTGATGTGTGATGCCATGCAGCAAGCACTCATAGATAAGGGTGTCAACTTTCAATTTGGGTCAGAACTTAAAGATGTCATCTACTTGGATAATGGTTTTGCTGCACAATTCAAAAGTGGATTGCTTGTCAAGGAAGGACTTCTCATCCTATGTGTTGACAACAGTCCAGCAGTTCAACTCATTAAAAATAATTGGGGAGAAGATGCCACAGAGAAGATTGGTCCGAGTACGTATGGTGCCATCAACATTATATTGGAATACCATGAAGAAATGGATATACCAAGTGATCTTCAATATGTATTGGATACTGAACTTCGTCTTCAACCTGTTGTTCTTCCAGATAAGAAGACAATCTCTTGTGTCATTTGTAATCTCACGGAAGAAGTTGTTCAGATGGATCAAGAAAAGTTAATTGAAAAGGTGATCGAACAACTTGGATTGGTACAACCAAAAGAAATCCGGATCGGATGGGGTGCATCATGGGAAGGGACACAATGGATATTTGATCAATCGTCAGGAGTATTAAATCCTAATGGACAACTTCCATTCTTTGGAAAATCTAAAAAGGTTGCCATGTGTGGTATGATGTCCCCAAGAAAAACACCTTATTCAAGTATCGAAGCAGCCATCGAAGTTGGTCGATCCTTCTGTCATCAACAATTTGGAACTCGTCGTCCATACGAACCGTTCATGATCACACATGTATTCATATTACTTATAGTTTTACTTATCCTATTGGTATATAGAAGAAGACGATGAAGTTCGTAGCAACAATCCATGAACCCATGTACGACTTCAATGATAAAAAATATATTCGATTCATCATTCCCCACAAAGTCGTAGAAATTGTTGAACGTATGCATACATCGAAGAGACATCTCATTCTCAATCAACGTGTTGATGATCCACTCGATGGTAAAGTTCTCACTGTGAAGGTTCCATTCCGGTATAGGAGAGTGATGTGCGAAGTCAGGGGACGTCCGGTGCAGTCTCTTATAAAGGAAGATGAAGTTGATGTTGTCATCGACTTTAAGGGTGTATGGAATGTGGGAAATTATTCAGGCTTCTCTTGGGTACTCGCATCCTGTTCACCTTCCTCTGGTTGAACATTCGGATCTTGAGGAAGTTCGATCGTCGTCAGACCACCTTTCTTGAAACCTTCAAAGGTTGAAAGCATACCTTGAAGTCTGAAAACTTCTTGAGTCAGTTGTTCGATGTTAGTCAACAGTAGGCATTTACTCATTTAAAGTTTGTCCCCTTTAAATAAGTAATTCATGACAGTCCTCACGAGGACCGGACTTATCTTGGAGAGTCCAACACCGGAAATTAAAAAAGAACTAACGGTAAGGCCACTCGTCAATAACGAATATGGATTTCCTCCACCGCCTTTCAAGGTTTACAGAACAGCTAAGAGTGGAATCTGTGTTCCAAGATTCTACGGAACTGGTACCATTGAAGAACCAACGCAGGATAAACGTCCAGCCCCCACCAGGACCAATATCAAGTTCACTGGAAAACTCAGGGATGCCACACACCAGAATGAAGCACACGCAGCAGCAATTAAAGCAGGTCACGGTGTACTTTCTTTACCATGCGGCTATGGGAAGACGACGGTATCCCTGGCCATAGCATGTACTCTTGGATATAGAACTATGATCGTCGTACATAAACAATTTTTGGCGGATCAGTGGAGAGAACGCATTAAACAGTTTTGTCCCGGAGCAACAATTGGTGTCGTTCAACAGAATAAAAAAGAAGTTGACTGTGACTTTGTGATTGCAATGCTCCAGTCTCTGTCACTCAAGGAATATTCATTTGGTGATTTTGATAGTATCGGTACAGTCATCGTGGATGAAGCTCATCATATTTGTGCGAAGGTTTTCAGTCAGAGTCTCTTCAAGATGTGTCCTCGTCATATATTTGGTCTGTCCGCGACACCTATTCGCAAAGATGGTCTAAGTAAAGTACTTCATTGGTTTATGGGTCCAACTTTTTTTGCGGTCGAACGTGAGAATCAAGGACAGGTTGAAGTTTTTTCAGTTCAATATGAGTGTCCGATGTTTAGGAATCCACCACCGTGTACACGTAATGGACAACTCTCACTCGTGAACATGATTACGGAATTGGTCGAACATAGAGATCGTAACAAGATGCTTGTCAATTTAGTAAAGAAAGCTTCCTCCGGTACCAGACAACTTTTAGTACTCAGTGATCGTCGACAACATTGTGAATTTCTTCATAAATGTTTCCCAACAAGTTCAGGTCTCTATATGGGTGGAATGAAAGAAGCTGATCTAGAAGCATCCTCAAAGAAGAAAATCATATTCGCGACGTTCAGTCAAGCCCACGAAGGTTTGGACATTCCAACATTGGACACTGTCATCTTAGCTACACCCAAGTCCGACATTCAACAATCTATAGGACGTGTTATGCGAGAGACGCCAGGGAAGAATAATAATCCACACATCTACGATATTGTCGATCAGTGGTCGATATTGTTTGCGATGTATAAGAAACGACTACGGGTCTACAAACAAGGTGGATTTAGGATTGACGCAGTTGAAGACAAGGAAGAAGTGAACCCATTTCAGGGTAAGTGTCTATTTTTATAATCTACACATCTAATAGATATGTCTGGTGCACTCGTTCAACTCGTTTCGAAAGGTGCTCAAGATGTCTATTACATGAGTGGTGAAGGAACATCACTCTTCACTTCCAAATATACCAGACATACAAACTTTGCCCAGGCTCCTAAATTAATTAAAGAGTATTCATTGGCTGAAGATGCGTGTGTCATCCCAATGAATGGTGATTTACTCACCGGATTATGGTTTGAGGGTACGAATCTAGTTGAAGGATTCCAAGGATCTATAATTGATTTATACATCGGTGGACAGAAAGTTGATTCCCAACCATTTGATTTTATCAGTGACGTCTATCAAAATTATTTAGCAGACACATACACCAAGTCCCAGGAGATTAACAACAAGTGTTCAGTCACCAACACAAACTTTTTCCCATTGACATTCTTTTTCAATAGCAAGACTTCATACATTCCCATGGTAGCTCTCCAATATCATCAAGTCGAAGTTCGTGTGAACTTCAAGAAGAACCTTGACGTACCATTCTCTGCTAAGTTATACGGTAACTATGTATATCTCGATGCACCAGAAAGAAAACGGTTCACTTCGACAAAATTAGATTTCATCATCACTCAAACACAAACACTCAAGCAGAAACTTACCCCAGGGTACAACGATTATGATATCTCACATTTCAATCACCCAGTCAAGTCACTTTTCTTTGGCATACCCACAAAATCGAGTAACGTGATAGAGGATCGCTTCACCTTTGATTCAGCCGATATTTTATTAAATGGTACACACCTTCTCGAAGGTATGACACCGACATATTTCCATAACGTACAGAATTACTTTCATTCCGACTTTGGTGTATCAGCGTTCAATGAACTCTACAATACACCATTCTATACACGATATTATGCCTATCACTTCTGTACAAACGCATCTGATTATAAGTCTACTGGGTCATGTAATTTCAGTAGATTGGATAATGTTCATATACAAATTCGTGATGCTCTCGTCGGTGAAGGACGAACGGGTGAAGATATTCGAATTTATGCAGTGAATTATAACGTGTTGCGGATCCAGGAGGGAATGGCTGGAATTTTATTCGGAAACTAATGTAGTAAGCCATGGTCGGTAAAACACCTCAAGTTCGAGAAATCGTTTATAACGTTCTTGACGATAATGGCGATCGTACAGTAATTGCAAAGGGTGCCACAACGATTGATGTTGGCGATACAACATCACTATTCACGAGAACATCAGCTCTTGAAGGTCTCACATCAAACAATGTTTCAAATATATCCGTACTACAGAGTACCCTAACCAATGTAGAAAATTTTCTATCACCAGCCACCCTTAATGGTATTACATATGATAGCTCAATTTCACTTCTGAAATCTGATTTTTTATCAAATGTCGGACGAATCGACACGCTCGAAGATGTACACTTCTCTAATAGTCTTATGATTTCTAACAACTTCTCGAATATATCAGACTTACAGGATGATCTAACTGTAAATGTCACTCGTATCGATATTCTAGTTACTGGTCAAGAATCTAATGCTCTGGTTATTAATGGAACATTTTCCAATGTTTCAGACTTACAGTCTAATGTTTTATCAAACTTTTCCAATATATCACAGTTACAATTAGATCTCGCACCATCACTCGAGGCACTGACACGGGGGCAGCTTCTACAGGACGATGTAGCGGATCTAAAAAGCCGTATAACAACTACAAGTAACATCACAATAGGTGGAGAATCGGGGGCGGGAGATGTTGGAACTCAATCCACTATTGTCGGTATACAATCCGGGCGTAATATTGGGGACTATTCCATAGCACTTGGTTTTAACTCTCAAAATTTTGGGACGAAAGCAGAGGGGGATGCTACTCAACGTTCCATCGTTATTAATGCTACCGCTTTGGGATTAAATGCCCCTCGAGCCGATACGCTTGTCATTTCACCCGTACAAACGGATGATAGTAACACAATTAATATCATGGGATACAATAATTTAACTAAGGAACTCGTACAATCTACACTCCTACGAGGTATCGATGGGAATGTCCATGCGACGACGAATATCAGTGTTAACAATGATACCATCCTATTCGAAACAAATGGTAATGGATCATTTGGTGGAAACACTGAAATTGCCGGGACCCTCGAAGTCGGTGGTTCTTCTTCGTTCACGGGTGCGATACAGATGGCGAGTACTCTCGAAATCGGTGACACATCATCCTTCGGTGGGGACATAACCGTTGACGCGAATGTATCAGTGTATGGAGAAAGTTTTATAGTGAATAATAATGTCATACTCCGCAATGATGGTACGGGATCTTTTTCCGGTGACATTGATATCCTTGGGAAACTCGAAGTCGGTGGTTCTTCTTCGTTCACTGGTGCGATGCAGATGGCGAGTACTCTCGAAGTCAGTGACACATCATCCTTCGGTGGGGACATAACCGTTGACGCGAATGTATTTGTACATGGGGAAAGTTTCGTGATGTACAGTGATCCATCAACATCACAGGTCATACTTCACAACAATGGTAATTCCAGCTTTTCAGGTAATATGGAAATTCATGATATCAACTGTCGAAATACACTTGATGGGTTTAATTCGTTTCGGATGATTGATGTTTCGACTACTAAGGCATCCATCAACAAGCTTGGTGAATCTTCTTTCCTTGGTAAAATGCAAATCAATGATGAACTCGTCGTACAAGGACATTCTTCGTTCGTAAATACTATGAATGTTGGTGGCACGTCATCATTTGGTGGTGTCATGTCAGTAAATAGTACATCTTCCTTTATTGATGATGTAACTCTTGGTACGGGAGCGGACCTGATTATGAATAGTACAAATTTCAAAATGATTGACAGTGGTATTCAAAAAGTCCTTATTGGTAACAATGGTAATGCCAGCTTTTCAGGTAATATGGAAATTGCTGATATCAACTGTCGAAATACACTTGATGGGTTTAATTTGTTTCGGATGATTGATGATAGTCCTCCGAATGACACAACTAAGGCATCCATCAACAAGCTTGGTGAATCTTATTTTGCTGGTGCGATGGAAATCGATAATGCATTAAATGTTGACGGTATCACAACAATAAAAACTGACGGGAATGATCGTATAAGATTAACCCCCGGTACTACTGCTACTAACTCTAAAATAGAAGTATTAGGGGACATTACTGGTTTCATCAATACTTTCGGTGTTATCAATCAGAAATATAAACTTTCAAATGATGGTAATGGGACGTTTACTGGTACAGTGACAGCCCAAGACGTATCAGCTACGACTGGGACTTTCACTGGGGGAATAACAGGGGATCTTGACGGGGATGTCGAAGGGAATGTTACTGGACAAGTTAGTAGTATATCCAATCACGATACTGATGACCTGTCCGTGGGTACTAGTAATAAGTATTTCACAAACGCTCTTGCACGGGCTGCCATTAGTGCCGGTACCGGTGTATCCGTTAGTACCGCTGGTGCAATATCAATAGGGCAGGTTGTAGCAACGACCAGTTCTGTTACATTTGCAGATGTTACGGCGACAACTTTTACTGGACAAGTTAGTAGTATATCCAATCACGATACTGATGACCTGTCCGAGGGTACTAGTAATAAGTATTTCACAAACGCTCGTGCACGGGATGCCATTAGTGCCGGTACCGGTGTATCCATTACCGCCGGTGCAATATCAATAGGGCAGGCTGTAGCAACGACCAGTTCTGTTACATTTGCAGATGTTACGGCGACAACTTTTACTGGGGCACTTAGTGGGAACGCCGACACGGCTGGGTCTGCGACAACGGCTGGGTCTGCGACAACGGCTGGGTATGCGACATCGGCTGGTACATGTAATGGAAACTCCGCCACGGCGACAAGGGCTGCTAAGTTAGTTGGGACATGGGCCTACGACACCACAACTGGGGAGGAGTTACAATACGTTTACAATCCTCAAGGAGGCTATTGGGAAGTGTTAAGACCCAAAAATACATATGGTGGTACGGCGCTCGGACAAAGTAATCAATATTTTGGTAGAGGATATATCAGGCGTGTTTATAGGGACTTTGAATATGGATTATCCGACGACAGATTGAAAACAGAAGAAGAGGTAATTGTGAATGCAACAGAAACCCTCCTTAAATTGAAACCACAAACATACCAAAAAAGTTCGTATTTGACTCATTACATAACTGACGACGAGTATTCTAATGTTAATTCGAATAACATGGTATACTGTAGTGTATCAAAAAGTTATGTTAATTACGATGATATAATATCAAATACAATAGATAACGAATCACCGTGGTATGCAAGAACTATACCTAATGATTTCCAAAAGGAAGGAGGGTTAATAGCACAGGATATATGGTATGATTGTCCAGAACTTCGGTATATAGTTAGTATATCAGATGACGCAAATCCAAGTGAAGAAAAGCCTGATACTCCCGATGACATTCAACAAGATCCGGATTATGATGCCAATGGGTGGGGTAGGGACGCTGCATCGGTTAATTATACAAATCTTATAGCATATCTTGTCAAGTCTAATCAAGAACTCCATGAACGGATTAAAGTTTTAGAAGATATGAATATCTAATTATTTCTTTTTTCCCATGCTCATCAATGAACATGGCAAAAACGAATACTTTTTTACTCTAAGGTATCCATCAACGCGAGTGTCAATACACCCACGATGAAGAACATCACAACGTAGTTACATTCAGTATCTTCCACTGTCGTTGGTTTCTTCTGAGGGACCATGACCTTTTTAGGTCTGGGCGGAGGAGCGATAGGCTCCTCCTCGATTGGACAATAGCCTATCATTTATAGTATAATTATAGATTAATTTCCGTCTTCTTCTTTCTTCTCTTCTTCGAGGATCCAGAAACGTTCACCTCCTTCACTTCACCACCAGTGGATTCGCCTGAGATCGATACGATATCGGAGACGTTATCGTCATCATCGATCATCATTGGGGGATCTTCCCTGACTGTAGCCATGGGTTTGGTGTTCATAGGTGGAGGTGGGGGCATCATAATACCACCCATCAAACTGGAAATATCCACACCAGGACCCTTCATCTCGTAGGGACCATCACCGGAATCCCGAGTAGATTGTGAAGTCGTGTTCTGAACGGCTGACATCATATTTTTTACGAGGTCAGGGTTCTGCTTCAAGACATCATTCATGTTGGGAATGGCAGCCTTGAACATACTATTCGTCAAGTGGAACATCATAGCAGAACCACCCAACATCATGATCAACTTCACCTCGGGGGCGACGTTCACCTTATTCCTATATTTCACATAGAGTTCCTCAAAAACCGTATCGTAATCGTCGACACCCTCCATCACGGATTCGGACCAACCTTCTAACTGAACCTCGAAGGGGTTGTATCTCTTATTCAAAAACTCTAGACCGGTGACACATGCGACAAGCATACGTCTCGAAAAACGAACAGATTGATCTACTTCGATACCATAGGTAATGCGTTTCACTTCTGTTCTAATTTCGTCGATACTTGAGTACATGTTCAGGCGTTTGTTGGTGTTCACACCCTTCTTTTCCAGGCGTGCAAGTTTATTGAGAAGATCCGCCTTCTCTTCGTCGACTGAGCTATAACCCTTGGAGGGTTCTTCTTCGTTGAATGTTCCACCACCTACACCTACATCAACATCTTCATCCTGGAAGTCATCATACTCACCATAATCAATTTCATCAACGGGAGGTCTAGGAGGGGCTGACTGTTTGTTGGGGTTCACAAATGCATCAATTTCTTCCTGGTGTTGAACAGGGGGTCGCGGTGCGTGCATGGGTCGTGGTCTGGGTTTTGGGCGAGAAGGTGGGGCAATATGAATCTCATCCATCAATGCCTGTTCATTCTCATCAAGTTTAAGGATCTCTGTATCACCTCGATCGAGGATAATCTCTTCGTCCATCTACTCTTTATAATGAAACTAAAGTAGTATCTTTAACGCACTTGATTAAAAAAATGTTACTTAGTAGTAAATGAAGTTCAACCGTAATACCATACTGGTTATCCTCAGCATCGTTGCCATTGGATTTTTGATCCGCCGTACCGCACTCAGTTGCTACCAGCCAAGACCCATCGAAGTGGAACCCATAAATGAGGATTCTCTCTTCGATCTCGAATATAAACTCGAATGTGCCCCAGGTCACACCAAGAATGGTAGCACATACACAAAGTCTATGACACCCGGTGGTCTGTGTAAGTCCGAGCAACTCGTTCGCGATCAGGCCAATTATGCCATCGTAGGTGGGATCGGCGGATCTTTAATCTGAGCGTATTGTAAATGACTACAGTTACTGCCATGCGTCCGGATATTCCCGATTTCGACTACGAGTATCACACTATTACTGTCGATACAGTCGGTCAATCGAGTGCCAACACGTTCACGGCGTACCTCAATACACCCCTTCATAACGTCGTCCAGGCTCGGTTGTTAGGTGCTCGGATTAAAACAATCCATTCCACTGAACACTTCTATGTTTCGATCGAAGAACTCGATAGTAATTTTGCTGACAGAGCGACAAAGGATCCACCCCTCTCTACTTCTTCGCAACCAGGTCTTTCTATTTTGAGAAACTCCTTCGCGAGTATTGTGAGTAGCTCTTCGGCGACGAGTGGTGATCAAGTACTCGCCTTCAAAGACAATTACTTGGTTGCTCAACAATATTTGTACCCTCTCCCCACACTCGACCGTCTCACGTTCCGTATCCTCGATGAAGATGGGACAACGGTCACTAATCCCAGTTCCGCAGGTAATAACTTTTTTGTCATTCGCTTCGTATGCAAAAAGTCGAACTTAAAATAAACTTTCCTTATTATAACTATGTCATCCGGTATAGTGAAGCTCATTGCAATCGGTGCTCAAGATGAACATATAATGGGAAAGCCTGAAATATCTTTTTTCAGTTCGACGTTTAAAAGACATTCCAACTTTTCACAGACCGTCGAAAAACAAACGATACAGGGTGCTGTGAATGGTAATTCTATGTCAACCATCCGCTTCGAGAAGACCGGTGATCTTCTCGGATATACCTATTTCACCATAGACGATAATAACGCAGCCTTGGATCACCCGGATTGGACCAAACTCATCGACTACGTCGAACTTTTGATCGGTGGTCAGGTTATTGATACTCAGGATTCTATCTTTACGGAGAAGATTGCTATTGATACTTTCGCCAACAACGTTTCCAAGAGTTCTAACGGGACACACCCGGGTGTCAGTGCCCGGTCGTATTTCTATCCTCTCCGTTTCTTCTTCTGTGAAAGTCCACAGAACGCGTTACCCCTCGTCGCATTGAATTACCACAATGTAGAGATTCGTATTCATTGGGGTGCGGAAGCGAGTAACTATCAATGGTCTGCCTATAGTAACTATTACTATCTGGATAACGAAGAACGAGGTGGATTCGCCGCGCGTGAACATGACATGCTCATCTTCCAAGTTCAGAAAAATATCCCAAGCAACGAAAAGGTCCAGGATCTTCATTTCAATCACCCCGTCAAGTATATCGCGAGTTCAAATACGAGTAGTTATAGTGCGTTGACAGCGTACGACAATAAGGTCAAGGTCACAATCAATGGTGTTGATATCGATGGCTTCAAGTGGGCCCGTCCACATTTCATCGAAGTCATGAACTACTATCACACTAACTTTGTTACGTCTCCCGACTTTTTCCTCTTTTGTTTCTGTCTCACTACGAGTTTGACACAACCAACTGGTACGTTAAATTTCAGTCGACTCGATAGTGCAAAAATATTCAGTGATCGTTTACCCATCAAGGATCCTATATATGCCGTCAACTACAATATACTGAAGATTTCAAATGGTGTCGCCGGTCTTCTCTATGCCAATTAAAATACCATGCTATAGTAAATGGTGAAGAACTCGAGCACTATTGATCGGGGGACCAAGGTCCGTCTGGGGCGTTGGCATAATGATGATCAGGCCGACAATACCATCGTGATTAATGCGTCGGATACGCCGATTATCGTCGATACACCGAATGCTCTCTATATGAAACCAATTCGATCAGATGACACGGATAACACACTCATCACCGGGTACAGAGTGGACACACACGAGATTGTGAATGTCGGTCTGACACGAGAACAGATTCGACCACGAGACATTGACTATTACGCGAACATTGGGAATACATTCACGAGTACCATTAAGTTTGAGGGTGACACGTCACTCACTACTGAAGGAATGATTGGTATAGCTAATACTGCACCCATACACACTCTTGATGTGGGTACAAAATTTTATGTAGATGAGAATGGTGCGAATGTTCTCACCGTTTTGGGGGACACCTATGTACAAAATAATGTCGTCATCGGAGGGAACCTGAATGTAAAGGGGACACTCACATCCATAAATACAGAAAATACAACAATAAAGGATGCCATCATCGAGATTGGGAAAGGGAATGTCTCATCCGATATGGGTATCATCATGGACCGTCCGGGAACTAACATCGGGTTAGGGTACAGAGAGGGTGTGGATGAATTCGTCATCGCATACACCGATAGTAGTTCGACAAGTTCTACCATCGTCCCTTCTTCTGAACTCATCGATGCTCGTATCCATGGACATCTTCACGTGACTTCGAATTTGACGATAGATACGGATACCCTTCATGTTGATGCGGTGCGAGACCGTGTCGGTATCAACACGTTAAACCCCCAAACTGATTTTGATGTTGTTGGTAAAGTTGCGATATCTTCCAATCTTTCGGTTGATACGAATACTTTACATGTAGATGCCACGACGGCTCGTGTAGGTATTAACACGTTGACTCCTTCAACGGACTTTCATGTTCAAGGTGAAACATATGTATCCGGAAATGTGACTGTTGATACCGATACGTTCCATGTGGATACAGTCAATGATCGAGTGGGCATCAATACATTGACCCCAACTACAGACTTCCACGTTCAAGGAGATACGTATGTTTCCGGTAATGTTGACGTCGATACGGATTTAACTACCACTGGAAATGTTACTGTCCAATCAGAACTCAACGTCACGGGAAATGCCTATGTATCTTCGAATGTTGTGGTCACCGGTAATGTTGATGTTCAATCAGAACTTAATGTCACCGGGAATGCCTACGTATCTTCGAATGCTATAGTCACCGGTAATGTTGATGTCCAAACAAATCTTAACGTCGCGGTGGATGCTATAGTGACCGGTAATGTTGATGTCCAATCAGAACTTAATGTGACCGGGAATGCCTATATATCTTCGAATGCTATAGTGACTGGAAATGTTGATGTTCAATCAGAACTTAATGTCACCGGGAATGCCTATATATTATCGGATGCTATAGTCACTGGAAATGTTGATGTCCAAACAAATCTTAACGTCGCGGTGGATGCTATAGTGACCGGTAATGTAGATGTTCAATCGGAACTCAATGTCACTGGAAATGCCTATGTGTCCTCGAACTTGAACGCTCAGTCAGAACTCAACGTCACCGGAAATGCCTATATATTATCGGATGCTATAGTGACTGGTAATGTCGATGTTCAATCAGAACTTAATGTCACCGGGAATGCCTATATATTATCGGATGCTATAGTCACTGGAAATGTTGATGTCCAAACAAATCTTAACGTCGCGACGGATGCCATCGTCACTGGAAATGTTGATGTCCAATCGGAACTTAATGTGACCGGAAATGCCTATGTATCTTCTAATGCTATAGTGACTGGTAATGTTGATGTTCAATCTGAACTCAATGTCGTTGGGAATGCCTATGTATCCTCAAATGTTATAGTCACCGGTAATGTCGATGTTCAAACAAATCTTAACGTCGCGACGGATGCCATAGTTACCGGTAATGTTGATGTCCAATCAGAACTTAATGTGACCGGGAATGCCTATATATCTTCGAATGCTATAGTGACTGGAAATGTTGATGTTCAATCTGAACTTAATGTCGTTGGGAATGCCTATGTATTATCGGATGCGGTCGTCACTGGTAATGTCGATGTTCAAACAGATCTCAATGTCACGGGGAATGCCTATGTATCTTCAAATGTTATCGTCACTGGGAATGTTGATGTCCAAACAAATCTCAATGTCGCGACGGATGCCATCGTGACTGGAAATGTGGATGTTCAATCAGAACTCAATGTCACTGGAAATGCTTATATATCCTCGAATGCTATAGTCACTGGTAATGTAGATGTTCAATCAGAACTTAATGTCACCGGAAATGCCTATGTATCGTCGAATGCTATAGTGACGGGTAATGTTGATGTACAAACAGATCTTAATGTTATCGGTAACGCTTACGTATCCTCGAATGCTATAGTGACTGGTAATGTTGATGTACAATCCGAACTCAACGTCACGGGAAATGCCTATGTATCCTCAAATGTTATCGTCACTGGTAATGTTGATGTTCAAACAAACCTGAACGTCGCGACTGACGCTATAGTTACTGGAAACGTTGATGTACAAACAGATCTTAATGTTATCGGTAACGCTTATATATCCTCGAATGCTATAGTCACTGGTAATGTAGATGTTCAAACAGATCTGAATGTTGTCGGTGACGCGTATGTAGCAACCTATTATGGTGATGGTGGGCTTCTTTCAAATGTCAATCTCCAAGTCGTTTCCGATCATGGGAACACTACTTCCAATACAATTCAGTTTACAAACGCGACAACGGGTATGGTGACCACCTCAAACCTTGAAGTGGGTTCGAACATCTCAGTAGCTGGTTTATCTATAAACAAAATGCCAATTGTAGGAGCTGGTAACTTTCTCGAAGACTCTTCTATATCGAAAGTAGATGGAAAAATGATTATTTCGTCGGATGTGGAAATTCTAGGAAATATTCTCGTCGATGGGAGCTCCTATACGATCGAATCAAATTCACTTGTAATTAATGATCGTATTATTGGAATCGCTAATAATAACGTATCTCACCAACTCGATGTTGGTATCATCATACAACACCCCGGTAAGAATATAGCACTGGTCCATCACGGAGAAGCCGTCGAAGGTGATCCACATGATCATACTTTTACGATTGGGTACACACAAAATACCGTTACCGACAATCATATTTTCAATGATTCCAACCTGATAACTGTGGAAATTTTGGGTAATCTCATCACACAAAATAATTTAATTGTAAGTGAAACATTGGATGTCAGTGGTGCCGTGACCTTCGCAGATGATCTAGTAGTTGGTGCAGCCTCGAATCTTTTCGTAGATGTGAGTACTTCACGGGTAGGTATTAACGAAGCAACCCCTGGTGCGTCTCTCGATGTGGGGGGTGACGTGAACATTCAAAGTGACGTGAATGCTACATCCAAAACGTCTGGTAGTCTAGTGGTCGCGGGTGGTGTCGGTGTCGGTGGAGATGTATATGCATCCAATGTCGTTCTTAGTGGTGATTTCACTGTGGATACAGATACTTTGATTGTCAATTCGACGACTGATCGGGTAGGCATCAATAAGGCTGTCCCCACGGTCGCCCTTGAT
>Ga0222707_1000084_pt1 | contig 43614 bp, 35 predicted proteins | sample AntAcemetage1574_FD_179831 | JGI IMG/M metagenome (GOLD analysis project Ga0222707, IMG submission 179831) | Saline water microbial communities from Ace Lake, Antarctica - #1574 | ecosystem: Environmental > Aquatic > Non-marine Saline and Alkaline > Saline | place: Antarctica: Ace Lake...
AATGGCGAAAGCTCAGCGGCACAAACCGACTACCCGAAGTCATTCAAGGGGTTGAGTTCAAGGATGGGATCAAGCAACTTAAAAACGCCGCCTAATCACACCGTCACCAACTTTCGGGCATAACTCCCCGAATTTATGTACCTATAGAAAACAGACTGCCTGTATCGGATTACCACAGGATTTCGGAAAAGGTTAACGCAGATTAACTGTTTGCAGACCCGCACAGGTCCGGACGCTGGTGCCCGCATCGGCAGGCGACCGGAATGCTGCTTGTGACGCGGACAGTATTGCCGGCCTTTATTATTGGGCTTTCGGGAAGCTGCCCAAGGGCGCAGGCCTATCGGGCGTGATAGAGCTCCCACATCTCCTCGATCAGCTGGCCTTGGGTGATGCCCCGTTTTTCAGCCTCCGCCGCAATCGCCTCCCCTATGAGGGGGAACACCTTTGGATGCAGCTGGTGGGTGCGCGGGCTGGGCTTGCGCCCCGGCTTCTTGCGGGGGCTGCGGTCAACAAAGCCCCGCGCCTCTCCCACTTCGTCCACTTTGCGCACCTCGGCAGGACCTGTGGTTTTGGGCCGCGCCATGAGGCCTGCCAGTCTATTTGAGCCGCTCATACACTGCCTCCGTAAATGCCTGCGCATTGAGAAGCGCTTTATCGACCTTACCCCCCGTCACAATGTCAGGATTGTTCATCATTGACGTCAGATCCCCGCCATAGGCAAAAAGCTCCGAGAAAGCCGCGCGGGCAACCAGGGATGGCTCGATCATATCGACCCCTGCCCCGCGCAACTGCTTTTCAAGCTCTCTCTGGACACGGCTTTTAACGGCAGCACTGGTTTTTGTCAGGACCACCGCATGCTTTATAGTCCTGCTAAGCGCCTCTTCTTCTTCGCGCACAAGCGCCAGCGCCTCGGAGCCTATTTCTGCGTCAAGGGCTGTAGCCTGCATCGGCACGATGACCAGATCGGCTTGGGAAATGGCGCGGCTGACCAGTTGCGAGGCAACGCCCTCGAGATCTACAATCACGATTTTGCCATCGCCGTCTGCTTTTTTGATTGTCGCCACAACATCCGAGCGGCCGACATCACTGTGAAGTGTGACCCCTTTGGGCAATCCATGAACAGCCCACCGTGTCAGTGACTTGTTCGGGTCACAGTCCAGCACAGTCACATCGGCACCCATCCGGGCAAATTCGGACGCCAGCAAGACTGCGCATGTAGATTTTCCGACTCCGCCCTTCGGGCTCGCCATTACGATGACCGGCATTCAAGTAACCCGTATTAATTCTATAACCGTAAATATATCAGTTACCGGATTAAAATTCAATACCCGTTATAAATATGTTACCGGATATAAATATATTACCGGATATATTTCTAAAACCGGATTTATATCCGGTCAGGGGCGGCCGCGCTTTTCAAACCAGCTTTCACAGAATTTGACAAAATGCTTGGTTGGATGCTTCGGCTCTATCTCTTCCTTGCCGCACCAGCAGCGCCATTCCTGCTCAAGATGCCGTGTGTCCCAGCCAGGTGCGACCTCACGCGCCGCCTCGTAGGCATCGGGCTCAAGCCGCCCCTCAAAGACATCTTCCTGCGGGGCAAGAACAGATCCCCGAGAGTAGAAAACCATCTGGGAACCCTCGATGCGAAGGCTGTAATCCGGGATATGGTCATGGGCCACATCCTCCGCGACAATCTTGGAAATCAGGCGCTTGAACTCTTTGTCCGTCGAATAAGAGCCGCATTTGTCCTTCAGTTTTATCAGACCGATCGACCAACGCTGTTTGGACCCGCAATGCTTGCGCCCGATCTCGTAAAGACGGCGCTCAAGAGGTTTGCGCAGGCGGAAATAGTTGCGGCTGAGGGTGAGGACCTCGCGCGCATTGATCGCATTGAACACCCAGTCCGACAGCTTGACCTCGATTTCCTGCATCCTGCCGTCTCTGGTCTCGCGAACGATCCGGTATCTGTCAATCAGACCGAAGCCGTCAAGGACTTCGGTATTTGCTGTCGTAATATTCGTTGCAATCCGGGTCCCGGACAAACGCTCGAAAGCAGCTCTCAACTGCTCGTAGCCGCGCCCGTCCGTGCCGCGGTTTGTGGACGTCAGCAGATCAAAGGCCTTGAAGCGAACTGTCTGGTTCACCTCACGGCCATCATTCAGGGCCGAGATGACTTGAGAGATGCAAAAAATCAGAATGTCACGGTCATACACCGTGGCAAGCCCTTTAACCGAAGGGACAACCTCGACAAAAATATCGCCGTTTTCGTATCGCCGGATATTTTTGTCCGGTTTTGTGGATATCGAAAAAACAGGATGCTCCATAGAGGCCATATCGCCCTTGGGTGCAGCATCAAAGATGTCACACACAAAGAAATCGCCTTGCTGCATACGGTCCGGCAGCAGAGGGGACCGGGTTTTCGTGTTATTACCCACCATGCTCCTAATTTCGTGTTATTACACACCGTGTCAAGTTCTTTCGTGTTATCGCACACCAGAGGCTGCAAACGTGTTATCACACACCAGTCGCTAGAAACGTGTTATTACACACCATTTTTCGTGTTATTACACACCATAAAACGTGTTATCACACACCGACTAGATCGATAGAGTATTGTTAAGAAAAGAGAATATAGGGGTAAAAAGAGACGTAACCCATATATTAACACCTATTTAACACCAGAGGATGAGGATGAAGCAGTTATCAGCGGCACGGACAAAGGTATCGGAAGGCACACCCGACCATAAAACTACGAAGATAAAAGAGGCTCATAAATTGAAACCAATGACGACACCCTGAACAGAGTTATGCTGAGAAATCATATCCAGAGTGCAGTACATGGCTTTGCAGCCTATTTAAGCAAACCTGCCAGATAAGTCCCGTAACTGTTCTTGCCGTATTTTTCAGCCATAACAGACAGATCAGCCCGGGTGATCCAGCCTTTGGAAAAAGCAATTTCTTCAGGGCACCCTACCTGCAATCCCTGACGGCTGGAGAGGGTGCGCACAAAATTTCCCGCATCAAGCAAACTGCCATGAGTACCCGTATCCAACCAGGCATATCCACGCCCCATCTGTTGAACTGTCAGACTGCCATCATGCAAGTATGTCTCTAGCAGTGTGGTGATTTCCAGCTCGCCGCGCGCGGAAGGTTCCACCGTCTTGGCACGGGCCGGGGCTGTGCCATCCAGAAAATACAAACCTGTTACCGCATAGTTGGAAGGGGGCACGGCAGGCTTTTCCACAATCGCGCGCACGGTGCCGTCAGGGGCAAAATCAACGACGCCGTAACGCTCTGGATCGTGGACGCGATATCCGAAAACAGTGCCCCCCGTTTCTTGCGCATCGGCCTGTGCCATCTGCTCGGGCAACCCGTGACCAAAGAAAATATTATCCCCCAGCACCATCGCAGAAGGCGCACCTGCCAGAAAATCCTCCGCCACAATATAGGCCTGTGCCAGACCGTCGGGCGATGCCTGCACAATATAGGTCAGCGACAGACCCCATTGGCTACCGTCCCCCAGCGTACGCTCGAACTGCTCACGGTCTTGCGGGGTGGTGATCATCGCAATCTCGCGGATACCGGCCAGCATGAGAACAGACAGGGGGTAGTAAATCATCGGTTTGTCGTAAATGGGCAGCAATTGCTTGGAAACGCCAATGGTCACAGGATAGAGCCGCGTACCGGATCCACCTGCAAGGATAATGCCTTTGCGTGGTTTTTTATCTATAGTCATCGTATCAAATCGCTCACAATATTGGCCAGATCAGTTTTCCAGTCCGGCGGGGAAATGTTGAAATCAGTCCCTAATACAGAACAATCAAGGCGCGAGTTTAGGGGCCGTTTGGCTGGTGTCGGATACTGTGCGGTCGTAATACCGGTCACTGTAACCGCGCGCTGTGCTGTCGCAAATATTTCGCGCGCAAAATCTTCCCAGCTGACAGCGGGCGATCCTGCATAATGATAAGTACCGCCTTTATGCCCTGCGACCATCGCCTGTGCCATGGCCAGCAGCGCATCCGCAATGGCGCCTGCAGGGGTGGGCCCCCCGATTTGGTCATTCACCACGTTCAGCGCGTCACGTGTCTCCGACAGACGCAGCATGGTTTTTACGAAATTGGCGCCATGCGCAGAGAAGACCCAAGAGGTGCGCATAATAGCATAACGCCCGCCTGCCGCGCGCACAGCGTCTTCGCCCGCCGCTTTAGTGCTGCCATAAACCCCAAGCGGTGCAACAGGGTCATTCACCCGCCAGGGCGCTGTCCCGCTGCCGTCAAACACATAATCGGTCGAGATGTGCAAAAACGGAATATCCAATGATGCACAGGCGCGCGCCATGGCGCCGGGGGCATCACCATTGACAGTTTGCGCCAGTGCGGCTTGCTCTTGTGCAAGGTCGACGGCCGTATAGGCGGCAGCATTGATCACCACATCGGGTTGGTAGGCGATGATCGCGGCGGCACAGGCCGCAGGATTACCCAGATCCGCCTCGGCACGGCCCAGAGCTGTCACGTCTGCGCGCAATTGCAGTTCTGTCGCAACCTGACCCGTACGGCCAAAGACGAGAATTTTCATATGGTTTCTTTCCTATGGTCCAAGACCTGAAGCATCCGCGTTTTCAGAGCCATCCGGGTATCGTTGTCAGGGTGTCATGCGCAAACCGGTATGGCCTGACCTTGGGGCAGGGGGGCCACTGCGTGGCACAGCCCTGCCGCAAAAGACCGGACAGATGAGGCGGGCAGATGATACGGGTCAAATAATACAGGCCAAATAATACAGGCCAGATCATCTTGGCCGCATCATACGGCGCCTGTGTCACTATACAGATCCCAAACGCTCGCCCACGCCAGTGCGGGTTTGCAGCGCGCGCCACCAATCTTCGTTGTCCAGATACCACTGAACGGTGCGTGCCAGCCCTTCCTCGACTGTCACAGACGGGCGCCAGCCCAGCTCGGTGGTAATGCGGGTCGCATCAATAGCATAGCGCGCGTCATGGCCGGGCCGGTCGGTCACGAATGTGATCAGCTCGGCATAGCTGCCCGCCTCACGGGGCCGTTTTTCGTCCAGAATGGCGCAGATCGTTTTGACCAGTTCCAGATTGGTCCGCTCGTTCTCGCCGCCAATGTTGTAGGAACGGCCCAGCGTGCCGTTCTCCAGCACACACAGCAGCGCATCGGCGTGATCCTCGACATAGAGCCAGTCGCGGATGTTGGAGCCATCGCCATAGATTGGCAGGGGCTTGCCGGCCAAGGCGTTCAGGATCACGACAGGGATCAGCTTTTCGGGAAAATGGTAGGGCCCGTAGTTGTTGGAACAGTTCGTCAACACCACAGGCAGCCCGTAGGTTTCCGCCCAGGCACGTACCAGATGGTCGCTGGCGGCTTTGGACGCCGAATACGGGCTGCGGGGATCATAAGGCGTATCTTCGGTGAACATGCCCGTGGGACCCAGCGAGCCATAAACCTCGTCGGTCGAGATGTGGTGGAAGCGGAAGCTGTCGGGCTTGCCTTGGGCAGTCCAGTAGGCGCGCGCGGCTTCCAGCATCTGGTAGGTGCCGGTGATATTGGTCTCGATAAAATCGCCGGGCCCGTCGATGGAACGGTCAACATGGCTCTCTGCGGCCAGATGCATGATGGTGTCGGGCTTGTGTGTCTCCAACACGTGGTCCAGTGCCGCGCGGTCGCGGATATCAGCCTGATGGAACGCATAAAGCGGACTGTCTGCGATGGACGCTACATTATCGAGGCAGGCGGCATAAGTCAGCGCATCAAGATTGATGACCGCATGCCCGCGCGCCACGGCCAACCGGACCACGGCCGACCCGATAAAGCCGGCACCGCCTGTAACGAGGATTTTCATAGTACCGCCCCTTTTGTGACAAGAGTTTTCATGTTGCGGCTACTTGGAATATGAAGGGTGTCTTGAGATCGGATAAACGCGGCGCTGTTATATCCTTGGTCGACAAAAGCGGGGCACTGGTGCCCAATCCCCAGTCTATCCCGATGTCAGGATCGTCATAGCGCACAGCGGCATCGCAATCGGGCGCATAATAGTCGGTACATTTATAAATGATTTCGGTATCTGGCGCGCGTGTGGCAAAGCCGTGCAGGAACCCTGCGGGGATCAGCAGCTGTTTGCCATTTTCTGCTGTCAGCTCGACGCCTACCCACTGGCCATAGGTGGGGCTGCCGCTGCGGATATCGACGGCGACATCAAACAGCGCGCCTTGCCCGCAGCGGACCAGTTTTGTCTGTGCATGGGGCGGCGTTTGATAGTGCAAGCCGCGCACCGTGCCCACCGCACCCGAAAGGGAATGGTTGTCTTGCACAAAGTCGTAGTCGAACCCTGCCCGGGCCATACGCTCCCTGTTCCAGCTTTCGGAAAAAAAGCCGCGCGCATCGCCGTGACGGGCAGGGCGTAGTATGACAACCCCTTGCAAGGCTGTGTGCTCTATTTCCATGTCTGCGGCAGTCCTCATATGTAACCGGTTTCCTCTTCTTGCCAGATCGGCATGAAAAGACAACCCGATGGGACGTGAAATGCAGGTGTTCCGTTTGACTCGGGCCCGGTTTTATGGACACAGGCGTGGCAGCCTTTCCCAGCAAGGACAGCCCGATGCAGCACCCTGATCCGATTGCGCCTTCCCGTCTTGTGGCTGTTGTGGTGACTTATAATCGGCTGGCACAGTTGCAGATAACCCTGCCGCGCCTGCTGGACGCGCAGGCGGGGGGGCTATCGCGGATCATTGTGGTCGATAACGCCTCGACGGACGGCACGGCGGACTGGCTGGCAGATCAACAAAAAGAGCATGCCGCACTGGTGGTGCACCGCTGTGCGGTCAACGGCGGCGGGGCAGGCGGGTTCGAGGCGGGGATGCGCCTTGCGGTGGCACGGTTTGACCCCGACTGGATGTTGCTGATGGACGATGATGCGCGCCCCGAGGCGGGTGCGGTGGCACAGTTCATGCAAGGCGACCGGCGCACGGCTATGGCATGGGCGGCGGCGGTCTATCATCCTGACGGGCGCATTTGCGACATGAACCGCCCCACGATGAACCCGTTCTGGCATAAGGGCATGGTGATGCGCACGCTGACGGGGATGCTGCGGGGCAAGGGGCGCGACGGCTTCCACCTGACGTCGTTGGACTATGCAGGCACGGCCACGCGGGCCGTCGACAGCGGATCATTTGTCGGGTTGTTTGTGTCGCGCCGCGCGGTCGAGACGGTGGGCTATCCCGACGGTGCGCTGTTTATTTATGGCGATGACGTGCTCTATTCACTGGCGATGCGCGGTGCAGGCGGCGTAATCCTGTTCGATCCCGCGATCCGGTTCGAGCATGACTTTACCACCATCACCGATGCCGAGCAGCGGTTTCGCCCGCTGTGGAAAAGCTATTACCACTACCGCAACCTGCTGATGGTCTACCGTCTGGCTTCGGGTGGATGGTTCTGGCTGGTGCTGCCGCTGATGGTATTGAAATGGACGATCAAAGTGCGGTTTCACACCGGTGAGCGGGCACGATATCTGGCGCTGCTGGCCCGTGCCATAACAGACGGTCTGGCAGGCCGGACAGGGGTGCCGCATGCACAGGTTCTCGACTGGGCTTCGGATCAGAGCCGCGTTCCGGACCGGTAAGCCATACCGGATGTATACTCAGCGGTTGAGAATGACGCGGTGATAGCGGCCCATCAGGACAACGCCCAGAAACAGGCAGATCACCGATACGCCAACGACAAAGCTGATACTGACGTAGGATGCTTCGTAGTTGCTGTAAAAACCTGTGCGCATCAGGCCGGTGATGTGCATGACGGGATTATACCATAAAACGCTCTGAAGAAACGGGGGCAGGCTTTCATATAGAAACAGAACACCCGAAACCAGCAGCATAGGCCGCATCATAATGCCCCAGATCTGCATCCATATGTTGAACAGCCCGAAAATAACACAGTTGAGCAGACCAACGCTCAGACCGAGCAGGGCAGCAAGCGCCACGGCCTCTACCATCGGGATAATATCCAGTGTGGTGCTTGAATCTATGCTCATCGTCAGCCCTGTCAGAAGCAGGATCATCACGAAGGTATCCGTCAGAACAGTCAGGAAAAAACGGGCCAGAACCGCGTCGACCCAGGTTACAGCAGGATAAAATAGCAAGGCGCGCGAGAAATTGATGCAGCGGCCTATTGCGCCACTCAGGTTCTGATACAAGGAAAAAACCAGCAGACCGGTTGCAAAATACAGGAAAAAGCTTGTGCCCAGAGGCGGTGTGCGCACCAGCACCGAGAAGCCGAAACCCATCACCAGAATGCCGCCCAAAGGCTCCAGCACGGCCCAGACGTAGCCCCCCGGCGAGCGGCCATACCGGGTGGCCATTTCGCGCAGCATGAGGGCCGAAATGGCTCTGAAGGTTGCAAATTTGCGATTTGCGCCTTGCGATATTTTTGGCGTTTGTGCAGTGGGGGCGCGCAAGGTGTTTTTATTCCAGTGCTGGCAATGCCGTGTGCTTGATGTAATAGCTTTTTATAGGATTTACACAGGCTTTTGAGAGAAAACAATGAATGATGCTGCTCCGGAAGGCAACACGGTTGCCCAACCGACAAAGCCTGTTACGCAGATCAAAACCCCCGAGCGGTCTGTTTTACGGCCCGTGAAAGCGGCGCGGTTCAGGCGCCGCCACTTCGGAGTTATTCTATCTTTTCTGCTGATTGTTGTCCTGCCGCTGTCGGTTGTGGTCTTTTATATGGGGCTTGTGGCCAAGGATCAGTATAGCTCGCTCACCGGATTTACCGTGCGTCAGGAAGAGGGCGGCGGCGCTTCTGCGCTGTTGGGTGGTCTGGCCAGTCTGACGGGGGCGTCGGCCTCCTCGGACGGGGATATCTTGTATAAATTCATCATCAGTCAGGCGCTGGTGCAAGAGATTGATGACAACATCGGCTTGCGCGATCACTATAGCGCCTATTCGTATTCTGATCCCGTTTTTGCCTTGTCTGTGGATGCCAGCATTGAAGATATGGAAAGTTACTGGCGCAGCATCGTAAAGGTTTCCTTTGACCGCAGTTCGGGATTGATCGAGATGCGCGTGCAGGCCTTTACGCCTGAAAAAGCCCAGGACATCGCCCGTGAAACCCTGCGCCTGAGCCAGAATATGATCAATGCGCTCAACGAGCAGGCGCGCGAAGATGCGATGCGCTATGCCCGCAGTGATCTTGAGGAATCCGTTGCACGGCTGAAGGCCTCGCGCGAGGCACTGACCTTTTTCCGCTCCAGCAACCAGCTTGTTGATCCGGGGTCTGATATTCAGGGCCGCATGGGGGTGATGAACAACCTGCAACAACAGCTTGCGCAGGCGCTGATCAGTCTGGATTTGCTGACCGGCACTGCCAGCGAAGGCGATCCGCGCCTGCGTCAGGGCGAGCGCCTGATCGAGGTGATCCGTGCACGCATCGCAGGCGAGCGTGACCAGCTGGCCTCGGGGGGCGGACAAGGTGGCACAGGGGATGATTATCCCCAGCTGATTGCGGAATACGAAGGGCTTGTGGTGGAACGCGAGTTTGCCGAGGAGAATTACCGCGCGGCACTGGCTGCCCTTGATCTGGCCCGGGCCAAATCAGCCCGCCAGAGCCGCTATCTGGCGACATTCATCACGCCTACTCTTGCCCAGACCAGCGAATATCCGCGCCGGGGGATCATTATGGGCCTTTCCGCGCTGTTCTTGCTGCTGGGATGGTCCATCTCGGTGCTGGTCTATTACTCCATCCGCGACCGAAGCTGACGGTGCGCGCATGATCCGTTTCGAGGGGCTGACAAAAAGTTACTGGGTGCAAGGCTATCAGAAAGTTGTCATCGACAACCTCACGTCCGAATTGCCGACCGGAAAATCACTGGCCCTGCTGGGCATGAACGGTGCAGGCAAATCCACTCTGATGCAGCTTATTGCGGGGACATTACGGCCCGACCGCGGGCGCGTGGTCTCTGACGGAACAATCTCGTGGCCTGTCGGCTTCGGGGGGTCCTTCCACCCCGATCTGACAGGCGCCCAGAATGTGCGGTTTATTGCGCGTCTATATGGTGTGGACACAGACGAACTGGTCGCGTTTGTCGAAGATTTTGCAGAGCTGGGGCGGCATTTCAACATGCCGGTACGCAGCTATTCTGCGGGGATGAAATCGCGGCTGACGTTCGGGGCGTCCTTTGGCATCCGGTTCGACACCTATCTGGTGGATGAAGTTACGGCCGTCGGCGACGCTGCGTTCCGCAGGAAAAGCCAGGCCTTGTTCAAAGACCGGATGGACACGTCCAGCGCGATCCTTGTGTCACACGAGATGGGGCAGGTGCGCAGTTTTTGTGATGCAGCGATTGTGCTGGAAAAAGGCCAGTTGACGTATTTCGAGGACGTAGATGCCGGAATTGAAGCACATCTGGAAATGATCAAACGCTCGTAGGGCGGATCGGGGCAGCCCTTGAAATTCGACAGGCTTGCATCGACCCGTGCGGGCTTACTTGAATAACGGCTGGATTTCTTGAATAAGACAAATGGTTTTAAGCAGATATTTCTTTACGCGGTCAGGATTTCGGACAGATGAAACGCTTTGTGATTTTGGGGCTGCCCCGTAGCGGAACCACCTATCTGATGACGCTGCTGGACGCACACCGCAACGTGAAGTGTGCAGGCGAACAGTTTAATCCCTATACGGTGATCGGCGTGGCGGGCGAAGCAGACGACACCCATAAGGCGGTCCTGGGTCGTGACAAGGACCCGGTGGCGCATATGCGCCTGTTCTTCGAGACGGCGCAGGCCAAAGGTATAGCCTGTGCCGGCTTCAAGTTTATGATCGGCCATAACATCAGCATTTTGCAAGAGCTGGCCCGCGACCCGGATCTGTCGATTATCTATGTCTGGCGCGAGAATAAACTGGCGCAGGTATCCTCGCTGATCAAGGCGGCCAACAGCAAGAAATGGGCGCAGACCAAGGCCGATGACCACGTGGCACGCAAGGTGCGTGCAACGCCGCGCCAGATCAGCCACCGCTGGCATGAATACGCGACATTTGACCATCTGATTTCCATGTGGCTGGCGGCGCTGCCCAATCCTAAAATGACCTGTGAGTACCGCGAGATGTTCGCGGACGGGTTCGAGGAAGACATCTGTACCTTTCTGGACGTGCCCTACCGCAGGGGCATGAAAAGCCCGCTGGTCAAACAGGGCAGCAACAGCATCGAGAAACGCTTTGAGGACCCCAAACCGATCCGGTACTATTTCAACCAGGTCGGGCTGGGCCGCTGGCTGGAAGACGAGTTGTGAGCACGCCACTGCGGGTTCTCTATTACAACTGGGTTGATTATCTTGATACAGAACAGCGCGGTGGCGGTGTGACGTTGTACCAGCGCAATCTGATCGCGGGGCTGGTGGCGCGCGGCGATGTGGATGTGACGTTTCTATCCGCCGGTCTGTCCTATGACCTGCCTGCACGCCCCCCCCGATGGGAGCGCCAGCGCCATGGTCCCGCAGCCGCAGATGTTGCGCGCTACGAGTTGGTAAATTCCGGTGTGCTGGCCCCTGCACATCACAGTTTCGGTGATCCCGCACAGGTGTCGCATCCCGCAACACAGAATGCATTTTTCGATTTCATCGACCGGACCGGCCCCTATGACGTGATCCATTTCAACAATCTTGAAGGGCTGCCTGCGGAGGTGTTGGAGATCAAACAACGCAAGCCGCAGACCACAGTGGTCTTGTCGCTGCACAATTATTATCCGGTCTGCCCGCAGGTGAACTTGTGGTTTGCCGAACGTGAAAGCTGTGAAAACTTCAGGGAAGGTGCGCAGTGTATCACCTGTTTGCCGCACCGCAACGATGCACGCCTGCTGCGGATTGCCAACGGGCTTTCCTACCGTTTGCGCGTGGCGGGGTTGCAGCCGGGGTCATGGGTCTATGATGTGGCGTTCCGCAGTATTCTGGGGGTGGGGGCACGGGGCATGCGGCTGCTGCGCAGCTTGCGCGGCAAGCGGGTACAACCGGCGCAAACCCCCGTGGCGCAAACTCCCATGGCGCAAACCCCCGTATCAGAGCCACATCAAGGGGCTGTTCCAGCGGCTGCTTTTGCGGCGCGGCGCAGCATGATGACCGCTTTGATCAATGCAAATTGCGATCATGTTCTATGTGTCTCGGATGCAGTCGGGCGGCTGGCTGTGCGCTATGGCATCACGCCTGCGCTGGTCTCGACCAGCTATATCGGCACAGTGGCCGCGGCACAGTTTGCCCGGACAGCGCCCGCCGCACAGGTTCCCAAGGGCGAAATTCTGACGCTGGGCTATCTGGGCTACATGCGCCGCGACAAAGGGTTCTTTTTCCTGCTCGATGCGCTGGAGGCCCTGCCTGCGGACATCGCCGCGCGGATCCGTATTGTGGTTGCGGCACGTGCGGGGGACCATAGCACCATGGCGCGACTGGCAAAGCTGGGGGATCATCTGGCCGGTGTCGTCCATCATGACGGTTATACCCATGACGATCTGGATGCGCTGCTGGCGCCGGTGGACATCGGTGTGGTGCCTGTGTTGTGGCATGACAACCTGCCACAGGTGGCGATTGAAATGCACGCCCGTCACATCCCGCTGCTGACCTCTGATATGGGCGGTGCGTCCGAGCTGGGGCGCAATGCGCAGATGATGTTTGCAGCAGGCGACACGGCAGGCTTTGCGCAGCGCCTTGCAGCACTTCTGGCAGGCGGGATAGACATGCAGGCCTATTGGCGCGGTGCGATGGTGCCGCTTGCCATGCACGCGCACATCGAACAGGTATTGGACATATACGGAGTTGACGATGGTACAGACTAGACCCCTTCTGGATGCGGGCGCGTGCCGGATCCCCGCCGCACTGGATGCGCGGCTGGCGCCGTTGTGGTCACACGACCATGCGGCGGTTGATGGTCCCGATCTGGCGTTTTTGCATATGTGCCTGTCTGCTGCGCGCCCGAATGTCGTGATAGAGATCGGCACCGCTACGGGCCTGTCCACGGCGGCGCTGGCGGATATGCAGGCAGGCCTGCTGGGCGCGCCGGGACATTTGCGCACCTATGATTTGCGCGACAGCCTGTGGTTTGACGACAGCCTCGAAGTGGGCTGTATGATCGGGGATGTTCTGGGTGAAGACCTGATGGGGGTTGGCCCCTGCATCACGTCGGTAACAGGGGCTATATCGGCCTATACGTCACAGGATGTCGCGGCGGGGACGGTGGATTTTGCGTTTGTCGACGCCAACCACCAACACCCCTGGCCCATACTGGACACGCTGATGTTGTTGCCGGTGATGCGCAAGGGCGCGTTTATGGCCCACCATGATTTACAGCTCTATCTGAACGGCGAAAACAATGTGGGGCAGGGGCCGAAAATCCTGTTTGACCAGCTGGCCGAAGCAAACCGGTTTACGGCTGTCTCGACAGGGTGCACAGCCTATAGCGGGGAAACTCCGGCACGGGATGTGCGCAACAACATCTTTGCGCTGCGGGTGCCAGAAGACACCGGTGCTTTCGCGGTTATGCTGTCGCAGGGGCTTGCCCTGCCGTGGAGCCTGTCACAACCGATGGAAGAGGAACACGCGGACCAGATCCGCACCCGTCTGCGCGCGCTCTATCCGCCCAAAGTAGCCGAGAGGTTCGAGATCGGGCTGGCGCGTGACCGCCACCGCTGGGCCGCACGCCAACCCGCCCCGCCGCGCAAGGGACTGCTGGAACGGATTGCTGGTAAAATCAGACGGATCAGCGGTGAATGATGCACGCCCTGCGGGGAAAGACACCAATAGAAAGGCGTGAAGATGCCGACAGTTCTATACGATTCAGACACCGTGCAAGCCCTCCATCACGAGGGCAGCGCAGCGCACGGCAGTCTTGTGCATTTTTCGGGGGCTTTGATCAATCAGGGGCAAACGCCCCCTTGGGCGCGCGCGACATTCTCCAAGTGGCAAGGGGACACGATCCTGATCTCTCCGCGTGACAAAAGCTATTTTGCACGTGATCTGGTTGCGCCCTTGCTGGCGTGCCTGCCTGCCCTGCGCGCACCCGTGATCGTGATGGGCAGCAGTATGGGGGGTATGCGGCGCTGAAATACAGCAGGTATCTGTCTGCGGATGCTGTGCTGGCGTTTTCGCCGCAGTTTGCTGTCAGCCCGCACGAGGCGCCTTATGATCCCAACCGGCACGCCTTTTATAACGCTGCTCTGCATGGTGACATGGCGATAACGGATGCGGATGTGGCGGGCAGAACGTCGGTCTTCTATGATCCGGCAGAGCAGATGGACAGACTGCATGCGCAGGCCATCCAGACGGCTGTGCCGACCGTAAACCTTGTGCCGGTGATGTACACCGGCCACCACCTGATCCGGATATTCGCGGACGAGCCCAGGCTGGCCCGTGCGGTGCGCGCCACGCTGACACAGCCTGTGCAAAGCCAGAGGCGCACTGCGCGCAGGGTCAAGAAAAACTCCTCGACCTATTACATCAATCTTGCGACGGCTTTGCAGAAAAGGGGCCGGATCCAGCGCGCGCTGGACGTGATCGAAGCCGCCTCCGGGCGGTTTCGCAATGACAGGCATACGGTTTTCTGTAAATCCCGTATTCTGCGGCACGATGGCCAGCTTGATGCAGCCTATGCAGCTTTCAAGACCGGCCTCGAGATGAACAGCCATACTCCCGAATATGAGGATCTGGTTCTGGGCGGCAATCTGGCACTGCGGCTGGCGCTGATCGACGACGGGTTGGCGTTGTTCAAAAGGGCGGTGGCGCGCAATCCGTTCAAACCTGCACATCATCTGGTTTATATCGATGCGCTTGTGCGTCATGCCCGCTGGGAGGAGGGGATTGCCGCGAGCGGCGCTGCCTTGCTGCGGTTTCCCCAGAATGCGACCTTGCTGGCCCGGTTGGAAAAACTGGAACAGGGGCAGCGCCGGTCTGTGTGACCGGTCTGGCATGCGGCCCCTCCGGATTACCGCGTGTTCGGGTCCAGCAGACGTTTGACAAAGGGCACTTGCATCCATGGCAGCGACAGATCGGGGTCGTGGATCACGCTGCGCCCTTCGGAGGTGAGGGCGAGGTATTTGCGATATTCCTCGGCATCGTTGAAATGCTGGCCGCGCAGGACTTCGGCTTGGGCCTTGCGGCGGAAATCCGCGTTGTATTTGAAATGCGCAAACAGCAATTCGCGTGGGGCGATGTCCACGTCATTGACGAAGTGCAGCCCGGCTGACAGGCGCATCCAGGGCTGGTATCGCAGCAGCGCCAGTTTTTGCGCGACAAACAGGCTGGGTGCAGAGCCCGCAATCAGACGGTGGCGCAAGGCAGACGTCCAGCCGGGCTGGTTCGAGTAGGGGCCGCGCGACAGGGTATTGCTCAGAAAGGGCACACGGTCTGCAAAACCGGCCTGCTCAAAGGGAGTGCCGGTGGCAAAATCCGCAGCTTCCAGAGGCCCTTGCGGATACATATCCAGCATGAAAATGCGCACTGCATTGGCATGCCGGAACTCGGGTGTTTTCAGTAAGCCAGCCAGTGTCTGGGAATTTGCCAGTGTTTGCGAGTCTGCCAGTGTTTGCGAGTCTGCCAGTGTCTGGTGCTGGTTTTCCTGCCAGATCAACAGCTCGTCGGCATCGGCAACCAGCGACCATTTGCCAAGGCGGAAGCTGGACATCATCGCCTGCTGCCATGCAACGCCGTAATGTGACAGATTGTAATCGGTATCTACGGAAAACAGGGCAACATCATTTTGCTGTTGCAGATATTCCAGCGTGCCATCGTCCGAGCAGTTGTCCGCAATGAGGAAGGCGCCCACGCCCAGTTTGCGGTAATGCGCAAGAAACTGCGGCAGCATGAACATTTCGTTGCGCATGCAGGCGACGACGGCCACATCTGCGTCACGCGCCCGCGCGACACTGGCCTCCGGGCTGACCAGCTCCAGCGCGTTTGACCTGTAGCCCAGTTTTACCTCCTGATAGCTGGGCCAGATCTTGCGCGGCCACAAACCGGGTGTGGCCAGCCGCGCCAGCGCGTCGGCCTGATCCAGATGGGTGTCCAGATGCACCAGCTGCAAGTCGGCTGTGGCGCTGGCGTGGAAACTGTTTTGCCACAGGGCCACGGGGGTAGCAGCCCCATAGGTCCGGCGGCGCAGGGAAATGCGGTAATCTTCGTCCTCAGGGCGGATGCGGTGCAGGGCCAGCAGATCGCCAAGCATTTTGTCCTCCATAAAGGACAGGGCAACCAGTTCTCGGCCCTGTGTGCTTGCGGCGGCCTCAAGGGCTGCGGCCATAGCGGTGCGGCTGAGGGCATAGGCGGTGCCGCCATCGGCGTATTCCGACGGCTCGGGCGATTTATCCAGATCAAGCCGGCCGCGCGCGGAGCTGGATTTGCTCTGATGCCATTTGCGGTCCATCTGGCCTACGGCGCGGTGCAGGCGGCGGCCGTAATAGTCGAACTTGCGATAGCTGAGCGCGCCAAAGAACAGCGGCGCATTGAGAAAGCAATCGTCGTCGATTTTTAGCATATAGCCGAAGCGGGTGTTGTCATGCACCCATCTGATTGCGGCGAGGGTTTTTTGCGGCAGGCCTTCGTAATCATCGGGCGCGTCCAGATGCACGATATCGCCCCTGCGCGTGCCGTCACCGTCCCCGACAACCACGACATAAGGCACGCCCAGATCCTCCAGCAGACCCAGCCAGCCCTTGCGCATGGCGGGGATGCGGGTGTCCAGATAGGGCATGCAGGAAAAGACGGTGACGAGCGTGTCAAACAGCGGATTGCCCTCTGGCAGGCCTGCGTTGTCGGGGGCCATATTGGCGGCCATATTGGCGGCCGGGGTGATGTTCAGGCGGTCCAGCAGGTGCTGCACATCGGGCAGCGTGCTCCTGCGCAGATGCAAGCGGCGCAGGGGCTGGACAAGGGCAGGGGCCACGCGCCAACCGTCTGTTGTGTCAAAAGATGCCAGCGTGTCGAGACGGCTGTGCATCCATGTGCAGAGGGTTTGCACCATTGCGGGGGCGGTATCGTGCAGCCGGTCAACCAGTGCCAGTGCCATGCCCAGCCCCAGATAGCACGATCCGGCGTCAGACAGCTGGGTCAGGCTGTCGAGAGTGGCTTCAAGATCGCCAGAGGGCAGCGCAGCTGCCTGCTGCATCAGGATCTTCTGGGTGGCAAAATAAGGCGCGCGGCGGGTGTTGGGGTAAAGAGTGGGCAACGCGGTGGTGGCCAGCTGTGCCACCGCAGGGCTGACAGGGGCAGCCCCCGGAGCGGCCATATGGCGGATAACTGTATGTCCCAGCGCATAGCTGTCGGTCACTTTCATCGCGTCCAGATCCGCAATGTCGAGTGCTGCTGGCGCTGTGTCTGCGCCCGCCAGACGGGGCAGACCTGCGGGGCCGAAAATCTCGCGGCGCAGGCGGGGGGCGTCAACGTTTTTGGCGGTCTCGAACAGGTGCAGGGCGCGGGCGCGGTCTGACGGGGTGGCATCTGCGGACATCACACAGTCAAACGCAGCACGCGCATTGATCAGATCGGCAGGCAGATCGGGCACGCCGTCCAGATCTGCCCAGAACCGGCGCGACAGCCCGTAAACGCGCAAGCACAGGGCCACGGCATTGCGCTGCTGGTGCGGATCCAGCCGGTCTGGATGTGTGATCAGGGCTGCGGCGGTGCGGGTCAGCTCGCGGCAGTGCATCCGCTCCCAGTAGATATCGGCGCGTTTGACCAGCAGGTCGCTGAAGCCGTTGAAGATATCGCGCCGCACCAGCGCGGGCGTGTCCGCGCGCAAGAAGGCGGTGCGCACGGTCCAGGCAATACCTGCCGTGACCAGCCAGTCGCCATCGGGGGCGGCAAGACTGCGCAGGATCTGGACGACCGATGTATAATCGCGGGCCGCCATGTAATAGGGCAGGGCCGCTGACATCCCCCAGCGTGTTTGCGGGGGGGCAAGTGGCAGGGTGCTGCGGCGTTTGGCCAGCTGGTACAGGCCGTCAAAATCACGCCCCTCAGAGCAGAAATATTCGGCCAGCGTCAAAAACAGCAGTGCATCGGCCTGGGGCGAGACCTGTAGTGCGGTCAGAATATCCAGTGGATCGGGGCGCTGTACGGCATCTGCGGTCTGGCTTTGGGCGATGCGGGCCATGGCACTGGCCACCTCGCGGCTGACTGTATCTGCGGGGGGCGCTGACAGGGATACAGGCAGAGGCGACACAGGCAGAGACGACACAGGCAGAGGCGCGGTAGCGTCGGCATAGAGAAAATCCTGAACACTGTAAAAGGCGGCGATCTGGTCCAGTCGCTGGCGCGCCACAGGGGACAGCCGGTCAGCCAGTCCGGCGTAGCGGACATGCTCGAGCACGTTCAGGCACAAAGTACTGTCGGTGAAGGCCAGCGGCAGCGTCAGCAGGGTTTCGATGCGGGTGAGGATCATGGTGCGGGTGAGCGTGAGCAGGGTGGTGTGTGCGCCCTGCACCAGCTCCAGCGTCAGGTCTGCATCTATGGGCAGGTGGCGCCACAGTTGCGCAGGCAGCAGGGCGGTGCCCGGGCCCGAAGCGGCAGGGATCACAGGCAGATCAGTGCCAGTGGGCAGGGCGCGCAGTCGGGTGTCGGCGGTCTGTGCCTGCAGGCGCAGGGTCAGGCGGCTGTCAAGGACCAGCGCGGTTTGCGGCATGCAAGGCACGATACCGCAGGCGCGCAGATCCCCTTCTACATCAAAGCCCCTGATCGCCTGTGTCCCTGAAAAGCGCAGGGCACGGCGCCAACCGGAAGGGCCAAAGCGAAAAACCTCCTGCCCGTCGAGGGCTACGGTAATCTGCGAGGGCGTAAAGATGACGGCCAGATCGGCAAAGCCTGCCGATAGATCGACACTGCGCTGTTGTTCTGTGCGCCAGTGGCGGGTGGCGGTCTGGCTGTTGCAGACGGCCAGATTTTCAGTGTGGCGCAGCGAGATATGAAACAGGGCCGGTCCGTGCGGGGCCGCGCGAAAGAAGATATTGGCGTAGGGCGCTGTTTTGAACTGTGCACGCAGGTCAATGCTGCCGGTCCCGTTCAGATCAAAGGCATGCAGGGTGTCGGGGGTTTTTGCATTCGGGTCTGCGGTGACATCGCTCTGGTCTGCCCCCAGCCCCAGCTTGCGCCGCACAACCGATACCGGCGCCAGAAGCGACGCTAGCCGCAGACCGACAAACGGATCAAGCCCTGCGGCGCGGCCGGTATAATCGCCGAAATAGACCTGTTCGCCCAAGGCGCGCGCAAAAAGCCTGCGCTGCCAGCCCTGTGGCAGCAGGGCCAGTACAGACGCGGGCAGAGTGCGGCTTACGCACTGCGTCAGGGCCTTGTGGCTGCGCATCAACGCAAGCGGGCCAACTGGCTTATGCCACCGTTCGAACCCTTTATCGCGCAAAACAAGGGTAGCCCCTGCTTGCGGGATATAGGTTGTAACAGTGGCCAGCAGGGCCGCATTCAGGCACAAGGCCCAGTCGGCGCGCGGGCCTTCGGTAAATTCCAGCCCGTGCTGCTGCAAAAAGCTGCGGCGGAAGATTTTAGCGCTGCACTGCGCCTCAAGTCCCAAGGCTTGCATCGGGGTCAGCGTCAGCGGCCCTGCGGCGGGGGTGCCTGCGGGCCACAGCGCCATATCGTGCATGCCGTTATGATAGGTGATCTTCTCCCCGTCTTGGGTCAGCCGCATCTGGGTGATCCCGAAACCGGCGTCATCGCGCATCATCGCTTCTGTACGGTGCAGCAAGGTCCAGGGGGTCAGCGCATCGCCGCTTTGCACGCAGACCACATAGACCCCGCGTGCAAGCTCCAGCCCGTGGTTGAACGCAGCGCCTTCGCTGTTGCGGGGGGCCGTGTGCAGGTGCCAGTGGGCAGGCATCGCCAGCGCCTCAAGGCGGCGGCGGGCGGCGCGGGTCTGACAGACAATCAGCACTTCATGGGCGGGGGCGGTTTGGCTGCGCAGGGCGTCAAGGCTGCGGGTCACAGCATCCATGCCGGTCCCGTCCCAGCTCAGGACCACACTCACCGGCAGGGTGCCTGCCATTTCCAGACCCCAGCTGAGGCCGATATCGGCGTCCCAGTCTGTGGTATAGTCCAGCCCGTTTGCGTGCAGAAAATCACGCGCGGCAGCGGCAAACCGCGTGCGGCGGTCGGGGTCCGCGATGATGGTGCTCCGCTCGAACACCAGCCTTGAGGCGATGCGGGCCAGTGCCTGTGCAGCCCCGCCGTGGGGGCCGCCGGCAAACTGCTGCTGCATGGTGTCCAGCACAGTGAACTGCTCGAACACGCGGTCACTGTCTTGTGTGGTGATTTGCCCTGCGCGTCCGCGCGTCTGGATATAAAGAGGATCGGGCAAATGAATGATGTGATCGGTGCGCGCGGCGGCCCGCTGGAAAAACCCGTGATCCTCGAACCAGATGCCTTCGTCAAAGCGCAAGCCCTCAATCAGGGAGCGGCGGTAGAGCTTGTTCCATGCAGAGGGAAAATGCACGATGACATCGCTCCAGCTGTGAAAGCTGTAGCGCCGCGCGGCGCCGTGCAACGCCAGATCGGCCTGACCGTGGATCGCGGAATGGCGGCTGCCGGTGCCGTCCGCATCCGAGGACTGGATCGCACAGGCGACCCAGTCGCCGCCCGTGTCCTCAAGCGTTTGCCACAGGCGCATCAGGTAGTCGGGCATCAGCCGGTCATCGCTGTCGACAAAGGCGATGAAATCACCTGTCGCGGCTGCCAGACCGGTATTGCGCGCGGCCCCCAGCCCTGCGTTGGTCTGGGTGATCAGGCGAAAGCGCGGGTCGTGCTGTGCGGCTTCAAGGGCCAGCGCGCTACTGCCATCGGTAGAGCCGTCATCGACCAGCAGCACTTCAAAGGCGGACAGCGTCTGGCCTGCCACGCTCTGGAGACAGGCGCGCAGATGGGCGGCGACATTATAGACCGGGATGATGACCGAAATGCGCGGGACAGCAGGCGTGTTCATGGCTGTGTGCAGACGTGCGGGGAAAACGGGGCTTTTGTCATGGGGTCGTTGTCTCGTAACTTGCCTTGCAGGTAAAGAGCCATCATCAGGCGGCAGCGCGCTGCCTTGATCCGCGCGGGGGGGGATGCTACCTGCGGGGTAAATCAGGGTATAACAGGGCAAAGGGGCCTCCATTGAGCCATCCGTATGTTATCTGGACCATGCGCCGGACCGGCGGCACCACGCTTGCCTCGCTGCTGGCGACCTTGTCCGAACACGCAGGCATCCAACACGAGCCCTTTAACCGCGAGCGGATGTTCGGTCATGTATCTGCGACGTTTGTGCAAAGCGGTGATCTGGACCGGATGCGCGCGGATATGCACGACTGTCTGGCAAAGCGTCCTTTGATCAAACACTGCTACGAGATAGTCTCCGAGCCGTTGAACGCGATGTTTCTGGAGGTCAGCACGGCGCTGGGATACCGCCATATCGTGCTGGACCGCCGACGCGAGACGGACCGCATTCTCTCGCTTGAACTGGCGCATCTGACAGGCGCATGGGGGGGCGATGCGGCGCAAGAAATATATCCGTCCATCGAGGCAGGCGAGGTGACGCTGGAGCCGATTGATACCGCGCGTGCCCTGCGCGAGATGCGTCTGTGCGATGCCCGTCGCAAGGCGTTTGCGGACCGGATGGAGGCGGCAGATGTGGCGCCTTTTGTGATCTACTTCGAGGATGTCTACAGCGATCCGCAAGAAGGCCGTGCGCTGATTGCGCGGCTGCTGGCGTTTCTGGGTATCCGGCCCGAAGACCACAAGGACTATGACAAACTGGTCAGCGATGCGCTGCTGAAACGGGGCCAGAATTCAGCGCGGATTTTGCAGGCAGTGCCGGATGTGCAGGCGGCTGTCGATCTGCTGGAGGCCGAGCATGCGGCACAGGTGCCGGTACTGCCGGCCTCCTGATCAGGCAAGCCCGCCGGTGCAGTGGCGCCATTGCAAGACCATCTCGTCAGGGTCTGACTCGGCTGGATCAAAGCTGTGAAGTGTGGCTAGTGCCGTGCAGTCCAGTGTGATAAGCTGGTGGGCCGTGGGCGGGGCGGGGCGCAAATCAAACGCTACGCCTGCACTTTCGGCCAGTGCGCGCATGCTTACCGGATGCGGTGCCGCGATGTTGAGGAGTTCAGGCACATCGCGGTTCTGGTTCTGGTGCACCAGTGTGCAGAGCACCCGCGCAAGGCTGTCCGCCCCGATGTAGGACCGCACAGGTGTGCCCCCTTGCGCAAATACATCCAGCACCAGAGCGTCACCGTCGGCCAAGGCCTGCGCATTGAGCAGAAGGGCATCGGCGCCTGCCACATTGCCGATGCGTAAACAACACAGGGAGATCCCCAGTGCCAGTGCCTGTGCGCGGCACTGGACTTCCATCAGATGTTTGGAATGGCCGTAGGCGTTGACAGGGCAGGGCGTGTCGCCTTCGTGAAAGGGGGTCTGCCCGCCCGCGCCGTAAACCGCCGAGGTAGAGGCGAGCAGGACACAGGGGATGCCCAGACGGGCTGCGGCGGCTATGGCTGCGGCCCCGATCGCGCTGTTGCGGGTAAAATCTGCATCCGGTCCGGGCACAACACCCGACAGCACGATCATACAGTCAAAAGGGGCTGCGTTCAGCACCGGGGATGGCGGCGGATCCATGACATCCCACACAAGGTCCGTGCTGTGGGCTGCGTCATGTTCGCGGGTCTGGAAAGTGAAATCCAGCCCCCCCCCGTTTTGCGCCCAGCTATGCCGCAGCATCCGGCCTACGCGGCCGCTGCCGCCCAGCACAAGTACGCGCTGCTTTGCGGTTTTATGCATGACCTTCTGTGTCCTCTTGTTCGTGTGCCTATGGCAAAGGCGCCGGTCTGCGCGCGCGTTGCAATTGGCGCTCATCAGGGCTGCAAATGTCAAAACAGGCGCACAAAGCTTGATTTCAACCTGCCTGTGCAGGTAGGTCACCCGTATAGACAGCAATATTCATTTACAAAACAAGAGATATGGCATGAACACTCCGAACCTCTCGCCCATTCCGGAGCTTTATGTCTCCTACGAGTCCGCCCAGAAGCTGAAGGTCGAGGCGGGCCAGCTGGTCAGTCATGACCTGACGCCGCGCCAGATTTGTGATCTGGAGCTGTTGATGAACGGCGGGTTCAACCCGCTCAAGGGCTTCCTGTCACAGGCCGATTACGAGGGCGTGGTCGCGCACATGCGCCTGGCGGATGGCGCGCTGTGGCCGATGCCGATCACGCTGGATGTCTCGGAGGACTTCGCGGGCAAACTGGAGATCGGGCAGGACATCGCGCTGCGCGATCAGGAGGGCGTGATCCTTGCGACCATGACCGTGACCGACAATTGGGTGCCGGACAAAGCGCGCGAGGCGCAGATGGTCTTCGGCGCCGATGATGATGCGCATCCGGCCGTGAACTATCTGCACAATCAGGCAGGCAAGGTCTATCTGGGCGGCCCCGTCACCGGCCTGCAACAGCCTGTGCACTATGATTTCAAAGCCCGCCGCGACACGCCCAACGAATTGCGCGCCTATTTCCGCAAGATGGGCTGGCGCAAGGTTGTGGCCTTCCAGACCCGCAATCCGCTGCACCGCGCGCATCAGGAGCTGACGTTTCGCGCTGCCCGCGAGGCGCAGGCCAACCTGCTGATCCATCCCGTTGTCGGCCTGACCAAGCCCGGCGATGTGGACCATTTCACCCGCGTGCGCTGCTACGAGGCGGTGCTGGATAAATACCCGCAGGCCACCACGGCGATGTCGCTGCTGAACCTTGCCATGCGCATGGCAGGCCCGCGCGAAGCGGTCTGGCACGGGCTGATCCGCAAGAACCACGGCTGCACGCATTTCATCGTGGGCCGCGACCATGCAGGCCCCGGCAACAACAGCCAGGGCGTTGATTTCTACGGCCCCTATGACGCCCAAGACCTCTTCCGCGCGCATCAGGAAGAAATGGGCATCGAGATGGTCGATTTCAAACACATGGTCTGGGTCGCCGAGCGCGCCCAATACGAGGCCATGGACGAGATCCACGACAAGGACAAAGTTACCATCCTCAACATCTCGGGCACCGAGCTGCGCCGCCGGTTGCAGGAAGGTCTGGAAATCCCCGAATGGTTCTCTTTCCCCGAGGTCGTAACCGAGTTGCGCCGCACCAGACCGCCGCGCGCGCAGCAGGGGTTCACGGTCTTCTTCACGGGCTTTTCCGGTTCGGGAAAATCCACTATTGCCAATGCCTTGATGGTCAAACTGATGGAGCAGGGCGGGCGTCCCGTGACATTGCTGGACGGGGATATCGTGCGCAAGAACCTCTCCTCCGAGCTGGGCTTTAGCAAGGAACACCGCGATCTGAACATCCGGCGCATCGGCTATGTCGCCTCCGAGGTCACCAAGAACGGCGGCATCGCGATCTGCGCGCCCATCGCGCCCTATGCCACCACGCGGCGCGCGGTGCGCGAGGACGTCGAGCAGTTCGGTGCCTTCGTGGAGGTGCACGTGGCAACCACGATCGAGGAATGCGAACGCCGCGACCGCAAGGGCCTGTACAAGCTGGCGCGCGAGGGCAAGATCAAGGAATTCACAGGGATTTCAGACCCCTACGACGTGCCCGCCAAGCCCGAACTGTCGGTCGAGACCGAAAACGTCGACGTCGACAACTGCGCCCATCAAGTGCTGCTCAAGCTCGAAAGCATGGGCCTGATCAAAGCCTGATTGCCCCGGCATAAAAACACAAGGCCGGCCCAAAAGGACCGGCCTTGTGTCGTTTAAGGCGGATTACGGCTAGCGGCTGCCGATGATATCACGGATCTGGGTGGACGAGACGTTGGGGGTGCGTGGCAGATAGGTGACCTGACAATGCGCCGAAAGGTCATCGAATTTGCCCTCCCAATCGCTGCCCATCGTGAAAACATCTACATGGTACAGCTTCACATCCTCGCTTTTCTGGCCCCAGTTGTCTTCGGGAATGACCAGATCGACGTATCTCAAGGCTTCGAGAAAGAATTTGCGTTCTTCCCAGCTGTGGAATGCTTTCTTGTCCTTTTGGGCGTTAAACCCGTCTGTAGACAGACCTACAATCAGATAATCACCCAGTTCGCGCGCCCGTTGCAGCAGGCGGATATGCCCGAAGTGCAGGGTGTCAAAGGTGCCGTATGTCAAAACGCGCTTCATGCAGGCTCTTTGGATTGGTTAAAGATCACTGCGGTGATGTCTATTGAAGTCGGGCGTTAATTTCTACGGGGAAATAGGCTTTGGGGGTTTTTGGCCCTTTAGATCATTTCTTGCAGTCTGAAGCTGTCCTGGATTCTCAAGGTTCTTTGCGACGGTTTCCGCTATCTTAGTTTCACCAGTTCTTCTCTGAATGCTTCTGTTGGTGTTCGCCATCCCCGACACTTTCTGAGTGTGCCGTTCAGACGACCACAGATCGATTTCATATCTCGATTTGAGAGCGTGGCCACAGGCGCATCTCTTGGAAGATATCGTCAACACAAGGCCACGGGGTCTGCGTGAGTGGTGTGGCCGCCGTTTCTTGCGTCGATTAGGCAGGTAACGAGCAAGTTCTTTCGACTGGCCATCTGGCCCATAAACGTAAGCATAGATCGTCTCGTGGCTCACGCGCACAGATTGGCCTTCGAAAAGTAATCGGCCTGATATCTGTTCGGGAGACCAACCTTCTTTGAGCTGTGTGATGACGGCCTTTCGCAAGCCGTCCAGCCGTACCAGTTTCCGGCGACGCGTACGCCTTTGCGTCGCTGCTTTCTGGGCAACTATGCCATAGTAACCATTTAGTTCAGGCAGCTCATCATCGGTGTAGCCGTTGCGCTTGATATCCCGATATATAGTTGAACAGTGGCAACCGATCTTGGCTGCTATTTCACGCACGGACATCTTCGCTTGCAACATATCTTCGACCACGCGTCTCTCGCGCAGGTTTAGCTCAGTATGGGACATCTTTCATTCTCCTTGCTTTCCAGAAAGATAGGGGAAATCTCGCAACCCAGTATAGAGTGTGCCTCCACGGATCCTGAAAAGACATAATGTAGATTATGTTATATCACACCTGTCTCAGCTCTGGTTTGCGCAAAGTTCCAGGCATCGCGCACAATGGTTTCCAGATCGCTGTGGGCGGCCTGCCAGCCCAGCAGAGTGCGCGCCCGCTGCACATCGGCCACCAGTGTCGCGGGATCGCCGGCGCGGCGGGTGTCTTCGACCACGGCAAAATCACGGTCCGAGATGTGTTTGACCGCTTCCACCACCTGCCGCACGCTTTGCCCGGCACCTGTACCCAGATTGATCGGGGTAACACCCGCCGTGCCATGGCCCAACAGATGCCCCACAGCCGCCACATGGCCCGATGCCAGATCGCTGACGTGGATATAATCGCGGATGCAGGTGCCGTCCGGCGTATCGTAATCGGTGCCATAAATTTTGATCTGCGGGCGCGTGCCAAGGGCCGCCTGAAGGATCAGCGGGATCAGATGCGTTTCAGGATCATGCCGTTCGCCACAGCGGCCCTGTGCATCCGCACCGCAGGCGTTGAAATAGCGCAAGGCGATGGCTTGCAGCCCGTGGGCTGTGGCGCAGGCCTCCAGAATGGTTTCGACCATGGCTTTACTGTCGCCGTAGGGGTTTATGGGCGCACGGGGCAGATCTTCGTGCAGCAAGGGCGTATCCGTGCAATTGCCATAGACGGCAGCCGTGGAGGAAAACACCAGCCGCGTCACACCTGCCATATTCATCGCATCCAGCAGCGCCAGTGTGCCCGCAACATTGTTGTGGAAAAATGGCAAAGGGGTAATCACCGACTGTCCCGCTTCGATCAGGGCGGCAAAGTGGATCACGCTGCCGATGTCATGCGCCTGCATTGTCTGCACCAGCTTGCCGGTATCGTCCAGATTGCCTTCTACCAAGACCGCGCCAAAGCAGGCATCGCGGTGACCGGCAGAGAAGTTGTCATAAACTATGGCGCGGTATCCCGCCGCGTGCAGCGCCAGCGTGGTGTGAGAGCCGATATAACCCGCGCCGCCGACAACAAGGACATTTTTATTCACGGGGTTATTCACGGGCTTTAGTCATGGGGCGGGCTCGTTTCTACGTTACTGCTGTGCAGGGCCTTGATTGCATTTTGACGCGCCAGCAGCAAGGTGGCGGGCCGCTGTATCATGGCCCGCTGGATCGCGATTGTAGTTATGCCCTATTACGACTATCACAAAGCTGACCTAAACAAACGGACATTCCAGCGCCCATGACCCAGACCAGCCCCAAGCCGCACGCGACCGTGACCCCCAACACATGGGAATTCCTGCGCGACCCGATGATCGCGCCTACCGGCTTTCGCGAATATGATGCACGCTGGCAATATCCCGAAGGCATCAATCTGCCCGGCATCACCGCACTGGGTCTGGGCCTTGGCACACAGATGCACCTGCGCGGCATCGCGCCGGTGATTGCCGTGGGCAATGATTACCGCGAATATTCGGTGAGCATTAAAAACGCGCTGATGCTGGGGCTGATGCAGGCGGGTATTCATGTCAAAGACATCGGCCCTGCCCTGTCCCCCATGGCCTATTTTGCACAGTTCCATCTGGACGCACCTGCGGTAGCCATGGTCACGGCCTCACACAATCCCAACGGCTGGACCGGCGTCAAAATGGGGTTCGAGCGCCCTCTGACCCACGGCCCCGACGAGATGAACGAGCTGCGTGATATTGTGCTGAACGGGCGCGGTGTGGCCCGCGCGGGCGGCAAGTGCGAATTTGTCGAAGGCGTGCGCGAGGCCTACCTTGATGATCTGGTGGGTGACTTCAAAATGACGCGGCCGCTCAAGGTAGTTTGTGCCACGGGCAACGGCACTGCATCTGCCTTTGCGCCCGAGCTGTTCCGCCGTCTGGGTGTCGAAGTGATGCCGAGCCATAACGAGTTGGACTACACCTTCCCGCATTACAACCCGAACCCCGAAGCGATGGAAATGCTGCACGACATGAGCGCATCGGTGAAGACTTCTGGTGCGGATTTTGCACTGGGGTTTGACGGTGACGGTGACCGTTGCGGTGTGGTCGATGACGAGGGCGAGGAGATTTTTGCCGACAAAGTCGGTGTGATCATGGCGCGTGATCTGTCAAAGATTTACCCCAACAGCACCTTTGTAGCCGATGTGAAATCCACCGGCCTTTATGCCTCCGATCCGGTGCTGATCGCCAATGGCGCAAAGGCGGACTATTGGAAAACCGGCCATTCCCACATGAAGCGCCGCGTCAAAGAGCTGGGCGCGCTGGCGGGGTTCGAGAAATCCGGCCACTACTTTCTGGCTGAACCCATCGGGCGCGGCTATGATTGCGGCATGCGGGTGGCTGTCGAGATCTGCAAGCTGATGGACCGCAACCCTGATATGTCCATGTCTGATCTGCGCCGCGCACTGCCGCTGACCTATGCGATGCCCACCATGTCGCCCTATGCGGCGGACGAGGAAAAATACGATATCCTTGCGCGCATCGTCTCTAAACTGGAGCATGTGACCGAATTTGCGGGCCGCACCGTGGCGCAGGTGGTCACCGTCAACGGCGCGCGGGTGATCCTGGATAACGGCAGCTGGGGTCTGGTGCGGGCATCGTCGAACACGCCCAATCTGGTGGTGGTCTGCGAAAGTGCGGAATCCGAAGCAGAGCTGCGCGCGATCTTCAAAGCTGTTGACGACGTGATCCGCACCGAACCGGGTGTGGGCGATTACGACCAGACGTTCTGAGGCGCGGCGCATGAAAATCGCAATTGCGGGTCTGGGCTATGTCGGATTGTCAAACGCCGTGTTGCTGGCGCAGCACAACACAGTTGTGGCCACCGACATCGACAAGACCCGCGTTGATATGGTCAATGCCCGCAAAAGCCCCATTGCAGACCCTGATATTGCCGATTTTCTGGCAAACCGTGATCTGGACCTGACCGCAACCACCAATAGTGCGGCGGCCTTTGCGGATGCCGATTTCATCATTGTGGCGACCCCGACTAACTACAATTCCGACACCAATTACTTTGACACTTCCAGCGTCGAAAAAGTGGTGGCGCGTGCGCTGGACGCCAACGAGGACGCGCAGATCGTGATCAAGTCCACGATCCCCGTGGGCTTTACCGAACAGCTGCGCTTTGATCTGGACAGTGACAACATCATGTTCAGCCCCGAATTCCTGCGCGAGGGCCGCGCGCTTTATGACAACCTGCATCCCAGCCGGATCATCGTCGGCGCCAAGACGCAAGCCGCCAGAACCTTTGCCGACCTGCTGGTGCAAGGCGCTGTGGCCACAGATATTCCGGTGAAATTTACCGATGCCTCCGAGGCCGAGGCGATCAAGCTGTTTGCCAATACCTACCTCGCCATGCGGGTGGCGTTTTTCAACGAGCTGGACAGCTATGCCATGGCGCGCGGGGTGGACAGCCGCCAGATCATCGAAGGAATTTCCCTCGATCCGCGCATCGGCAACCATTACAACAACCCGTCTTTCGGCTATGGCGGCTATTGCCTGCCCAAAGACACCAAGCAGCTGTTGGCCAATTATTCCGAAGTGCCGCAAAACCTGATCCGTGCGATTGTGGATGCCAACCACACCCGCAAGGATTTTCTGGCCGACCAGATTGTCGCGCGCAAACCACGTGTAGTAGGGGTGCACCGGCTGGTGATGAAGGCGGGCTCGGACAACTTCCGCCAGTCCTCCATTCAGGGCATCATGAAACGGATCAAGGCCAAAGGCATCGAAGTGATCATCTACGAGCCTGCAATGAGCGAAGACCGCTTTTTCAACTCGCGGGTGATCCGCGATCTGGAGGCGTTCAAGGCGGAATCCGATCTGATCATGGCCAACCGCATGACCGGCGAGCTGTCGGATGTGGCTGACAAGGTGTTTACCCGTGACTTGTTCGGGGCAGACTGAACGGTCTTTCTGAACGGGTCTAGCCGAACACAAAATGCTCTGCACCCAGATCGCCCAACCGGATATCCACAAGCGTGATCATGCCGTTGTCGAGCGTAATCACTACATCGTTGTCTTGCTGTGACAGCCGCAACTGGTCAAACCCGATCGCGCTGGTGTTGAAAGCGATCAGATCAATATCCGGATTGAAATCCGCGATGCGGTCGTCTCCGGCGTGGCCGTAGTAGAAAAAGAACGTATCCGCGCCCCAGCCCCCTGACAGCCAGTCATCGCCCGGCCCGCCGGTCAACAGGTCGTTTCCGTTACCGCCCATCAGCGCGTCGGTCGCATCGCCGCCGATCAGGGTGTCATTGCCATCGCCGCCGATCAGGGTGTCATTGCCCTCGGCACCCCCGAGCATGTCATTGCCATCATCGCCATAGAGCGTGTCGTTGCCGAAGTTGCCCCACACGGAATCGTTGCCCGTGCCGCCATAACACAGATCATTGCCCCAAAAGCCGCCGACAGTATCATTCCCGTTCCCGCCGTAGAGCGTGTCATGCTGCGCTCCGCCCGATACTGTGTCGTTGCCATCCTCCCCGTACATCAGGTCATTCCCTTCGCTGCCGCCCATCATATCGCTGCCGTCCCCCCCCACATCCTGTCATTGCCAAGGTTGCCCCACATCCTGTCATTGCCATCGCCGCCATAGAGCAGATCATTTCCGCTGCCCCCGCTCATGCCGTCACTGCCCCCCTCCCCCAAAAGCGTATCATTGCCATTGGTCCCCAGCAGCAGGTCGTTCCTCTCGCCGCCATAGAGCAGGTCATCGCCATCGCCGCCGGTGAGCGTGTCGTCCCCGTCCGCCCCCAGCAGTCTGTCCGCGCCGTCCTCGCCCCAAAGGGAGTCGTTGCCTGCACCACCGTCGAGCGTATCGTTCTCGGATCCGCCACGCAGGACATCATCGCCCGATCCGCCTTCCAGAGTATCGGCCCCGGTCCCCCCTTCCAGCGCATCGTTGCCCGCGTTGCCGCGCAGCAGGTCATCACCACTGTCGCCCGAGAGAGCGTCGTTCCCGTCCAGACCGGTGAGTGTGTCGCGTCCGGAACCGCCCGCTATGGTATCCGCCGCCGCCGTTCCGGTCAGGGCCTCTGATCCGTTGCCGCCACGTAGAACGATGCCCGCAGTGGCAGCGGGGGGGGCTGGTACGGGTACAGGTGAAGGCACGGGTACAGGTGTTGGTGTAGGGACGGGAGTTGGAGTGGGGGGAGGTGTCGGCACGGGAGTTGGAGTTGGTGTCGGCACGGACGGGGGCACAGGAACGGGGATCAGGGGGGGAGGCGGTGCCTCTGTCCGCTCGATCACAGGGATCCGGTCGGCCCAGTCAAACTGGCTGCCGAACAGATCATCCTTGTCCAGCGACAACCCGTTAGAAGAGCGCACCTCGATCAGGGTGCCGTTGAGCTGGATCCTGGCACCCGAGGATGTGCTGTTGATGGACAGCTGGTCTGGCGAGCGCAGCATGAAATAGGACGACAGGTCCAGCACATCCACGCCCGGTGTGAAATCCATCACACGGGTGGTGCCGCCCGTTTCGGAGAGCACAAAGATATCCGCACCGGCCCCCCCGGTCAGGCGGGCATTCTTTGCGCCGACGAGAATATCATCACCGGCGCCCCCCAATACGGTGTCGCCTTCGCCCGCCACGATCATGTCATCTCCGGCGCCGCCATCCAGCCGGTTTGCCCCGTTGGTATCGCCACGCAATATGACACCAAGGCCGGATAAATCGACACTAAACAGGCTTATTCCTGCGTCTGTACCGCTGCTGACATAGATTTTCAGGGCATCATCCATCACGGTTGTTTCAATCTCGTGCACATTCATCAGGCCTGCGCCAAGGGTGTGCGGGATTGTTTCGAGGTGGATCAACTGCCCGCCGGGCATCAGCGTGAACAGGCTCAGCCCGTCATCAGCACCGCCTGCAATAATGAAGACACGGTCTCCGACCTGCTCTATCGCGACAGCCTGCACTCCGCCAAAACGGGTGTTCAGCGTATCCATGACATGATCTGCGACGGACAACTCTCCGCTGGCGTCCAGTGAAAGGACGCTCAGCGTGGAGGTGCCTGCACTGCCCATCACAATCCATGTCTGGTCAAAAGCCGATACAGTATCAAAAGCGGTGGGGATGCTGATGCCCAGACCTTGTTCTGCGCCCAGATTATCGACAAATGTCAGGGCGCCGGTTGTGCTGTTGATGCTGTAGCTGCTGATGCCTTGAGTGCCGTAATGCGTGGCCAGCAAGAACCCCTGTGCGCCGATGTGCAGCGTGTCCAGCGCTGTGACTCCTGCCAGCACAATGTTTTGTGGTATGCTGGTGGTTGCAGTGTGCTGGACCAGTTGGCCGCTGGATTCAACAATGCTGTAGTATACGGCACCATTGTGCACCGTTGTGCCTGTTGCTGCACTGTTCCCGCCTGCGGCAGGTGTTGCTGTAGCACCAGACAGACCGCCATTTGCGGACAGGCCGTATTTTACCATAGCGGTGCCCGCCCCGCCGCCCAGAACAACCGTTGCGCCGGTGTTATGCCCGATGACGTCTATTCCGCCACTGACCGAGGCGCCGGTGGTTTGCGTGAAAAACTCTGTATCCGCGACATTCAGCATCCCGCCATCCGCGCCCAGCCGGTACGATACCAACCCGCCGTTAATCCCTGTCGAAGACAGCAGGAAGCTGCCTGTGTCCAGATGCACAACGTCCAGCCCCCGGATGTCCACATCCAGTGTCGTGTTGCCTGAGCCGATGCGTTGCTGAAAGTCGAAATACATGCTGCCCGATCCCTGTCATCCCCAAGGCAGATCTGGCAGGGCAAGGTGGGCGGTTCGGGTCTGAATTCTGGCTTAATCAGGCCGTTTTTCGCAGCTTTTATGCGCATTTGCGTAAGGTTTTAGCGGTTGTTCCGATGCGCGGGGTTTCATAGTGTGCGCGGACCTGCGGCAAAGGGGCAATGAATGGATTTTCTGATAGTAGGCGCAGGCCTGAGCGGCGCTGTCATGGGCCGCGCGCTGGCGCAGGCCGGTCACAAGATCACGGTGATCGACAGCCGCACCCATGTGGCAGGCAACTGTCATACCGCGCGTTGTCCCGATACCGGCGTTCTGGTCCATGTCTACGGGCCGCATATCTTTCACACTGATGATGCAGAGGTCTGGGAGTATGTGAACGGGTTCGCGCGGTTTATGCCCTACCGCAACCGCGTCAAAAGCACGGTGGGCGGCGCGGTGTATTCGCTTCCTGTGAACCTGCATACGATCAACCAGTTCTTTGGCCGCACCCTGCGCCCCGATGCGGCGCGCGCCTTCATCGAGACGCAGGCAGATACCTCCATCACCGATCCGCAAAACTTCGAGGAACAGGCACTGCGGTTTGTGGGCCGTGATTTGTACGAGGCATTTTTTCAGGGCTATACAGAAAAGCAGTGGGGCTGTTCACCCACGCACCTGCCCGCCTCCATCCTGAAGCGCCTGCCGCTGCGCTTTAACTATGACGACAATTATTTTAATCACCGGTTTCAGGGCATGCCCGAGCAGGGCTATACCGCCATGGTCGAGGCGATACTGGATCACGACAATATCGACGTGCATCTGGAGACGCCGTTCAGCCCAGATAGGGCGGCGCGTGCAGATCATGTGATCTGGTCAGGGCCGCTGGACAGCTATTTCGACTACCGTCTGGGGCGTCTGGGATACCGCACACTGGATTTCGAGCGGTTCACGGATACAGGCGATTATCAGGGCTGTGCGGTCATGAACTACGGTGCACGCGATGTGCCCTATACCCGCATCACCGAGCACAAGCATTTCGCGCCCTGGGAGACCCACGAGGCGACCGTCTGCTACCGCGAATATGCCCGCGCTTGCGGGCCTGATGACATTCCCTATTATCCGATCCGTCTGGTCGAGGAAAAGGCACTGCTGGGCCAGTACGAGGCATTGGCCGCAGCTGAGGACGGCGTGAGTTTTGTCGGGCGCCTTGGCACCTACCGCTATCTGGATATGGATGTGACCATCCGCGAGGCGCTGGACACTGCCCGTGCGCTGATGGCGCGCTAGCCCAGTCGGCAGTGGATATCGTGCCAGACAGGGCGCCCGCCTGCCTCGCGGCGCGCGCGTGAAAAGGCTGTCTCGTCGGCGACACCCGCCTCCAGCCGTTCAAGAGGCATCCAGAGTGCGGAAACTTCGCGCCCGAAGCTGCCGCTCATGGAGGGCGTGAATTTCTGCGCCACATATGTGCCCTCAAGCGCCGGAACGGGGGCGTCCGGGTGGATGTCACGGCCCTGACGCACCACGGCAAAATCGCTGTAGCCGATGCCCACCAGCATGGTGCTGATGTCGCGCCAGTCTCCGTTGATCTCGAAGGAAAGATAGGGGAGTAAATCCATTTGTGCGTTCAGGGTGCCGATGGCGGGCTTTTCAAACCCCTCGATGTCGATCTTGAGCTAATAGGGTGTGCCGTGGCGGATCAGCAGATCGGCCATGGGGATCGTGGGCACGGTGATTTTCTCATGCGTGTTTTCCTTGGTCGCCTTGCCGTTTTTAACAAACGAGCTCCATTCGTTATGGCTGTTTACAAAGAAATCCAGTTCTCCGGCCGCAGCCGCCACGCCTACATTTTCGACGATCAGCGCACCGGACGCGATCTGGTCGGCAAACATCACCTTCAGGGCGTCGGCCAGCACCGGATCGGCCTCCACCGCGACAACCCGAAACCCTTTGGCCAGATAATAGCGCGTGTCGTCACCGTTGTTGGCGCCAATGTCGAAGATAAGGTCTGGAGTCATGGGAGGAGATGCCTTTTGCAGGACATGTCCCGCGCAACGTACGGGGTCTTTCGGGGATGTAAAAGGTTTGTTCACATAGTCTGGCCAGAGCGTATTTTCCGGAGAATTACCCCATGTCTGATCTGTCCCCCCGCCTGTCCCTGCCCCTTATCGCGCCTGCACAGGCGCAAAAGCACGTGACCCATAACGAGGCCTTGCAGCGGCTGGATGTGCTGGCGCAACTGACGCTGGAGGCGGTGGACCAATCCACACCCCCCGCCGCTGCGCAAGACGGGCAGGTCTGGGCCTTGGGGGCCAGCCCTTCGGGGGTGTGGTCGGGCCAGCCGGACAAACTTGCCGCTTTTATGAACGGAGCATGGGTTTTCATTGCGCCCGTAACCGGATGGCAGGCCACGGACACCAGCGACGCCAGTCTGAAAATCTGGACCGGCACCGCATGGGAGGCTCCCGCAGATGGTGCGTTGGAAAACCTTGACGGGGTGGGGATCAACGCCTCGTATGACGCGTTCAACCGGCTGGTTGTCGCCTCGGGGGCCAGTCTGTTCAACCACGAGGGCGCGGGCCACCAGATCAAGATCAACAAGGCCACTACCCCCGATACGGCCAGCCTGCTGTTCCAGACCGGATTTTCCGGGCGCGCCGAGATGGGCACCGCAGGATCCGACAGCTTTTCCATCAAGGTGAGTGCGGACAGCGTCACCTGGAATACCGGGCTGGCATTCAATCCTGCCACCGGCCAGGCCCAGGCCCCCGCCGGTCTGCAGGTATCAGGCCAGATCACCGGATCGGCGGTCACTCAAAGCGTGGCGGATACGACTGTGGGTCGTCTGGTGAAGGTGGGCGATTACGGGCTGGGCAGCAATACCAACCCGCTTATGACCAATATCAACGCCACCACTTTGCCGTTCGGTCAGTACCGCACCGCAGGGCCACAAATGACGGGAACCTTTCCCACAGGTCAGGCATGGGGCCATCTGATCATATTCGGGACGAGTCAGACGGATTTCGTGCAATTGTTCGCCAATGTGCTGGATGACCGGCTGTTCATGCGCCGCTACCGCGCCAGTGCAGGCGGCTGGCAGCCGTGGCGGACGTTCTGGAACACAGCCAACACCACGGTTGACGTAAACGGCTTTATCCGCGCGGCCAGCCCGATTGTGCAGCTGTCTGATACAGGTCACGAAGAACCGGTGCAGCCGGTTGGTGCGGTATTCGAAAAACTGGGGGTCGGGCAGTACCGCCTTGGCAATGTCGAGCCTTTGGCGCACCTGGGCTGGTCTGTGGAAATTCCACGTGACATCAACGGCAACCGGCAAGTGTTTGTCGATCTGGACTATGACGCAGCGGCCCGCACGCTCACCTTGCGCACAACCCTGCCGGTCTGGGAGGGAAGCTGGAAAGGCGGCGCGCCCTGCGACATTCCGCAGGGGCGCTGGATTGATCTTCGCTTTGCCCCCGTCAAGGACGAGAGCGGGACGGCAAGCCCCGGAGATGCCTAGCGTGTGATCGCCCGGCTTGTAATTGCCTAGCCTTTGGCACCCTGTCCGCGTGCATAGACATCTTCGTAGCGGATGATGTCATCCTCGCCCAGATAGCTGCCGGTCTGCACCTCGATCAGAACCATCGGCACCTTGCCGGGGTTCTCCATCCGGTGCACGGCGCCCAGCGGGATATAAACCGACTGGTTCTCGGACAGCAGCGTCACCGTATCGTCAACGGTGACACGCGCCGTGCCTTCCACGACAATCCAGTGCTCTGCACGGTGGTGATGGCTTTGCAAGGACAGCGCGGCACCCGGATGAACCACGATGCGTTTCACCTGAAAGCGGTTGCCGACCACAAGGCTCTCGAACCAGCCCCAAGGGCGGTAATCACGCGGCAGCGTGTCGGCCTGCGCCACACCGCGCGCCTTTAGAATGGCAACTGCCTGTTTGACGCCTTGGGTCTGGTCGCGGTGGGCCACCAGAACAGCATCGGGCATGGCGATGGCGATGATGTCTTCCAGACCGATGCCGACCAGTTGCTGGTTCGGGTTCTCGGCGCGCAGCAATGTGTTGGTGCAGTCGATGGCGGTGGCCCCTTCGGTCGTGACCACGCCCTTTTCGTCTTGCACACTATCGCGCCAGACGGCCTCCCAGCTGCCCAGATCGGACCATGCGCCGCCGTAAGGCACCACGCTGAGGTTGTCCGCTTTTTCCATAATCGCATAATCGATTGAATCGTCTTCCAGCGTCGCCCAGGGAGCGGGCGCAAGGCGGGTAAAGTGCAGATCCTGTTCGGCCTGTGCCACAGCCCGTCGGGTGATTTCCAACATCTGCGGCGCGTGCTGCTCGAACGCCTTGATCAGCGTGCCGGTGGTGAACAGGAAAATACCTGCATTCCACAAGTGCTTGCCGCCCGCGACCAGCTGTGCGGCGGTATCGGCATCGGGCTTCTCGACAAACCCTTCCAGCGGCTGGGCCACGGGGGCAAATCCGGCCTCCAGATCGCGCGAGAGTGCCAGCCAGCCATAGCCCGTCTCGGGACGGGTGGGGCGAATGCCGAAAGTGACCAGCTGTCCGGATTGCGCAGCGGGCACAGCGGCAATAACGGCGGCGCGAAACAGGGCAGCATCCGCGATCACATGATCCGAGGGCGCGACCAGCATCAGGGCCTCGCCGCCCGGATGGCGCGCCTCAAGTGCCAGCGCGCCTGCCAGTACGGCAGGAGCAGTATTGCGCGCCTGAGGTTCGATCAAAGTGGCCAGCGCCCCGGCGCCAATGGCGGCCAGCTGTTCAGTTACGACAAAGCGGTAATCGGATCCTGTGATGATCAGTGGCGCGCCAAATCCGGCACCTGCAAGACGCTGTACCGAGGCTTGAAACAAGCTTGTTTCGCCCGTGAATTTGGCAAACTGCTTGGGATAGCTTTTGCGCGACAAAGGCCACAAACGGGTGCCGGACCCTCCACATAGCAACAGCGGATAAATTGTATCGGTCATGTTAATTCCTTGGCTGGCGCGTCTGTAATAAGTATATGTTCAATACTATTGTGGGTAAACCTAGGGCTGTTTGCATTCAAGGTTTGATTGCGGTGCAGGGGCTGTTGCGCCTCTGGCCGTGGTGCCGAATTGCGTCTTGTGCCACGGTAGTATAGCAGGTGCTTTATACTCCGAACCATCAGGACCTCTGCATGCCGCTGCCCCTTCACGCCGTTATTATCAGCTGGGAGGGCTTCGGAAAAAAGGCGCAGGCGATTGCACAGGCGCTGGAAGGCGCCGTTGCGCGGATCACGGTGATTTATTCAAACGCTTCGGGCACCCCCGAGAGCGGACCCGGCAAGTGGGTGCGCCTTCCCCAGAGCCGGTATTTTGGCGCAAAATTCTGCGCCTCGCTGGATCTGGTGGATGACAGCGAGATCATGCTGCAAATTCAGGCCGACGCCGAGAGTGACGACTGGCCTGCACTGGTGGCCGGCTGTCAGCAATGTTTCGACCAGCACGGCTCCCTCGGGCTCTGGAGCCCTGACATCAACTGGACGCCCTGGCCGTCGGATGTGGTGGGGCGCGGCATGATCTGGCAGACCAATCTGCTGCTGGTGGACCAGACGGACGGCATTGTCTGGGCGCTGCATCCGGCCCTGTATCCGGCGCTGCGGGCACTGGACTACAGCCGCAACAATCTGGGCTGGGGCATCGACTGGGTGGCCTTGCTGGAAACCCGCAAACACAACAAGATTGCGGTGCGCGATCTTTCGGTCAAGGTGCGGCATCCGCACACGCGCGGCTATCATAATGCCGAAGCTGCACAGCATATGAAAAACTTCCTCGGGCAGCTGCCCACACAAGACCAGCTGGACATTATGGTCTTGCACGACGTGCTTGAGGCACGCAAAACAGCACTGATCCAGACATCACGCTTTTATACTGAAAATATTGATCCTGCTCGCCCTTCAACGGAGATTCCCTTTATGCAAAACCCTTTTTTCCGCGCCAGCCCTTCCCTCAAGATATCCGAGACGTTCATTATCGCCGGTCATGTTTATGTGAAAGCTGCCGGCAAGAATATTGATGCTACCGTTGCTGTTGATGTGTCAGGCCGTCAGGTGCCACTGGCGCGGATGGACACGTTGCCCCCCCTGAGCCACATCACCCAGAGCTTTGCCATGACCGCCCGAAGCGGCAACGGCATGTACCAGCAACTCAATGACCTGGCCGACTGGCAGGTGCAGGGCTGGAACACCCTGCGCGTGATCCCGGATTTTGCCACAGACATTCAGGAAATCGCGCTGAGCGGCAGCCTGACCCTTACGCCCGCCGGGGGACCCCGTGTTTTTCTGGCCAATCTGGCACAGCACCGTGCTGTAGGCCATTTGGTCATCCGTCTGGCCGATGACGCAGGGCAGACAGTGCACGAATTGCGCCGCCCCTTTGACGCCGCGCATGCAGGCGGCGCGCAGCCCGCAGGCTACCAGAGCATCGAAGTGCCCCTGCCCCAGATTACGCAGCCGCTGCACCTGAGCCTGTCCATCGACTGCAAGCAAAGCCCCGCCGCAACATCTGCGGAACCTTCTGTGTTTTTCGTGGCCCGCCCGCGCCTGCGGGCCTCCGGTGCCACTGTGCTGTTGCCGAATGTCACCCAGTCGGACAGCACGGCCGTGGATGCCGAATGGTATCATGCGCCAATCGAGAGGGCCCCTGACGGGCAGGCCTGCCAGATTGCACTGGTCGCGGGCAAGGACCGGCAGGTCCTGATGTCAGTGCCCGCTGTTGCCATCTCCCTGATCAACGACTGGGGGCATGTGGTTGACTTTAAGGTCAGCCATGATCTGCCCGCAACAGTCTGGATCAACAATGAACCGCAATTTGCAATGGAGCTTCGGCACGGCCACGACTCGGTCCGTATCCCGACAAAGTTCCTGACCGGTCGCCATACTTTTCTGGAGCTGCGCGATGCCACCGGCACCGTCAGCCTGTGGCGCAACTGGTTCCTGCCGCGCCGTCAGGTGACCCCGCTTGATACCCTGCACGCCGAGACAAAAGGCCCCTACCCCAGCGATCTGTTTGCCCAGTCGCCCGCGCGCTTCGAGGCGTTGCGCAATCATATTGCACAGGGTGTAGACGCCGCGCTGCTGCCCCAACTCAGCATTGCGATAGAGGCGCTGGAGGCCGGGTATGACAACCTCAAGCGTAAACCGCTGAGTTTCCCGAAGGTAAAAAACCCCGATGTGTCGATTGTTATTCCGGCGCATAACAAGGTCAACGTGACCTATGCCTGTCTGGCGGCTTTGCTGTTGGCATGGAACAAAACCACCTTCGAAGTGATCCTCGTCGATGATGCCTCTACCGACGAGACCGCGAAGATTGAAGAACTGGTCAGCGGCATCACCGTGATCCACAACGACGAGGCGCAGCGGTTTATCCGTGCCTGCAACGCCGGTGCCGCACGCGCACGCGGCAAATATGTGGTCCTGCTCAACAACGATACAGAGCCTACAACAGGCTGGCTCGACGCGCTGGTCGATGCCTTTGACCGTTTCCCGAAGGTGGGTCTGGTGGGGTCCAAACTGCTCTATCCCGACGGCGCCTTGCAAGATGCGGGCGGCATCATCTGGAATTCCGGTGATCCGTGGAACTATGGCAGCCGCCAGAACCCCAATGATCCGCGCTTTTCCTATGCGCGGCAGGCAGATTATCTGTCGGGGGCGGCGATGATGACCACCAAAGTGCTTTGGGACCAGCTGGAAGGGCTGAGCAGCTATCTGGAACCGATGTATTTCGAGGATACGGATTTTGCGTTCAAGGTGCGCGATGCGGGCTATACCACATGGTATGTGCCCTCCTCTGTGGTCTACCACTATGAGGGAATGACCAGCGGCACAGATACCTCCAGCGGGTTCAAACGCTATCAGGAGGTCAACCGCCCCAAGTTCAAACGCCAGTGGGCAAAAGAGTTCAAGAACTTCTCCAAGACCGGCACCATGCCCGATCTGGAGAAAGACCGCGGCATCATCGGGCGGGTGCTGTTTATCGACTATACCACGCCGATGCCGGACCAGAGTGCGGGCAGCTATGCCGCCATTCAGGAAATCAAACTGGTGCAGTCACTGGGTTATAAGGTGACATTCCTGCCGGAAAACCTGGCCTATATGGCGAAATACACAGCCGAGCTGGAAAAAATGGGGGTCGAGGTGATCACCGCGCCCTTCTATTTCTCGATGGACCAGTTCATCGAGGACCGCGGCCGCGAATTCGATGCCTTCTACATCACCCGTTATCACGTGGTGAATGCCACTGCGCCGAAAATCCGCGCTGTGAACCCGCAAGCGCGCATCATCATGAACAACGCCGATCTGCATTACTTGCGCATGTTGCGCAAAGCGATCGGTGCCAATGACGAGGCCCAGAAAGAGGCGGCACGCAGCGTGCAGGAACAGGAATTTGCCGCCATGCGCAGCGTGGATGTGATGCTGTCCTACAACGACCGCGAACATGCCGTGATCGAGGCGCAATCCGAGGGGGCCATCAACGTGATGACCTGCCCTTGGGTGTTGGAGTGTCCGGAGACTGTGCCACCGCGCGAAGGCCGTGTCGGCCTGTCCTTCCTTGGTGGCTTCCAGCACCATCCAAACGTCGAAGGGGTCGAATGGTTTGTCAAAAACGTGATGGGCAGGCTGGAGCAGGAAGGCTCGGATCTGGTGCTGTCGATCTATGGCTCGCGCATGGGCGACAACATCAAAAAGCTGGCCTCGCCGCTGGTGGATCCGGTGGGCTTTGTCGAAGAGCTGTCGGATGCCTATGACAGCCACATGATCTTTGTGGCCCCGTTGTTGTCGGGCGCGGGGATCAAGGGCAAGGTTCTGGCGGCACTGGCCAGCGGAACGCCCTGCGTGCTCAGCCCGATGGCGGCTGAGGGCATAGGCCTGCGCCATGGCCGCGATTGTCTGGTTGCCGACACCCCCGAGGAGTGGATTGCAGCAATCCACCAGCTGCAAAATGATGCGGATCTGTGGCACAAACTGTCCGAGAACGCCCATGATCTGGCCAAAACCCAGTTCTCTTTCGAAAACGGCCGCAAACAGATGCGTGCCGCCTTCGAGAGCGCGGATCTGTTCGGGCAGCTGGATTAAACGCTCTATGCCTCTGGTCCGGATCAAGGAAAAACTGGTCTATTTTGCCCATGTTCCGCGGTGTGCGGGTAGTGCTGTTGAAAACTACCTGACAGCGCGGTTCGGGCCTTTGGCCTTGTTGGACCGGCGTTATTTTCTGGAGGCCAAGGCGGCGCGCTGGTCCAAAACCTCGCCACAGCACATCGACGCGGCTGCGCTGTCGCGGATACTGCCGCCCACCTTTCTCGATGCAAGTTTTGCCGTGATCCGCCATCCCGTAGAGCGGATGCGCAGTGTTTTTCTACGCCACCGCGACATCGAGAAAACCATACCGCCCGACACGGATTTTGACGCCTGGTGCCGCAAGCTGCCCCTGCGCGGCTTTGCACTGGACAACCATACCCGCCCGATGACCGATTTTATTCCCGCAGGGTGCAAGCTGTTCCGTCTGGAAGACGGCTTGGCGCCTCTGATCGCGTGGCTGGACGGGCTGGCGGGCGATGACAGCGGCCCGCGCGAGATTGCAATGGTCAACAGTCATACGCAAAAGCTTGCCGCTTTAAAGCGACAGGGTGGCAAAATCCCACTGGTTTGCGGGGAAACAGTATCGCTTCTTGTGCAAAAATATGAAAAAGACATGATGCTTGGATCCTATAAATCCGGACTTGAAGACAAGTCGGATCCCCCCTTAAAAGTTGTGCCCATGACCCGTGAAGCTGTAAAACCGACCCGTACCGTAGTGCTGCATTATCACCTGTTCAAAAACGCGGGCACGTCGCTCGACAGTATGTTGAAAAAACATTTTGCAGAGCGTTGGGTGACGCAGGAATTCAAACACCAAAAAGGCAACAATACCGCCAGTGTCGAAGAATGGATCCGCACCGCACCCGATGCTGTCGCCTTCTCCAGCCATACTGCGGTAGGGCCGCTGCCACAGGTTGAGGGCGTGACCATTGTGCCTGTCATGCTGCTGCGCGATCCGGTCAAGCGGATCATTTCAGCCTATAAATTCGAGCGCCAGCAGCAGGTGGACAACTGGGGTGCCAATCTGGCCAAGGCCGAAGACATCACCGGATATGTCCGCACCCGTCTGGACACCAAAGGCGACCGCCAGTGCCGCAATTTCCAGACCTCGCGTCTGGCCCCGTTCTTCCCCGGTGATGCGCCCGAGATTGACCGTGCCCTGCAAGGGCTCGAGATGCTGCATGCCTGCGGCCTGATCGGTCTGGTGTCGCATTTTGATCAATTCGTCGATACACTGATCGCGCGGGTGCGCCAGATTGATCCCGGTTTTCAGGCCGAGGCCGTGACCGCAAACGTCTCTAAAAAAGGCACAGCGCCCGAAGATGCGGCACTGCTGGAAATGCTGGCAGAGGTCAACGGTGACGACGAGATCATTTTATCAAAGGCGCGCGCCCTGCTGAGCGTTACCTGAGAGCGCCCTGATAGTCAGGGAAAGCGGGATTATGCGGATTCAAGTTATTGCAAACTGTCAGGCACGCCCGATCAGCATGTTATTGCCGCATATCGCGCAAGATACCGAAACACTTGAACCGATTATCCTGCACCTCGCCAAGGCAGAGGAGCAGGAAGCGCATCTGGCGCAGATAGACACGGCGGATGTTATTTTTGCACCGCTCACCGTGGACCAGTTCCAGCCTGCGCATCTGTGGGTCCATCCCAACAAAGGTACCAAATCCACCACAGGATCTAGCTATGTTTGAGGCGTTTCTGAGTGCTCAGGTCGCAACTGCTTGATGCGATCTGTTGGGAAATATTTATAGAATGCGGTGCGGC